>Ga0265798_10000187_pt1 | contig 115846 bp, 95 predicted proteins | sample P3T30metagenome_FD_192430 | JGI IMG/M metagenome (GOLD analysis project Ga0265798, IMG submission 192430) | Plant litter microbial communities from East Loma Ridge, Irvine, California - P3 T30 | ecosystem: Environmental > Terrestrial > Plant litter > Unclassified | place: USA: California...
TCCTGAACGAGCATGGGTGGGATCCGGAGCTGATCGAAGTCGCGCTGGCGCATGTCGACAAGGACGAAGTCCGAAGTGCCTACAACCGAGCTGACTACATCGAGCGCCGGCGTCCGATGATGGCTTGGTGGAGTGAGCACATCCAAAAAGCGGCCACTGGCAACCTGTCGGCATCTGCGATCAATCAAACCAGGGACCACAACGTCGTGCCAATACGGTGAGCGCTCACTGGACGCCGCCGGCAACCGAAAATGACTCCCCAGATGGAGTGATGGTTGATTTGGCGACAGCGGCGACACCGGCGACACCCCGCGTAATACCTGGCCTGCAGCATGGCGACAAAAGTGGCGACTGTCGCCGCTGCAAGCCTCTCTCTTGGGGCTTTCTCGGCCAAGCCCACGCGAGCGGGAAGGCTCCGCATTCCCACTCGCATGGGCTCTGCTTAATTGCATCTCACTTGACCACCTAATTGCATTGCCACTGACCAGTCATTTGCATTCGCGCTGACCAGCCGCTTGCAGTTGATGGGTGTCAACGGGTGCCACTCAGCGCGAGTGCGTTAGCCAAGCACTGAACGATTTAGCCAATCCGTTGCGTCGACCGGTTGAATCCACAGCCGAAAGCGGTCACTCGTTATGCTTAGAATAGATTCAGTACCGAGCTAATTTCTCCCAAGCTTAGGGTTTCCGCCTATCGCCGAATGCCATGGACGCCATGGACGCCGTGATGGCACTCTGCTAGCCTCAAGCAAATAACATGACTAAAAAAAGTGCACATGGGCATACAGGGAGATATTCGAACCTGATTGCTCAAACAACTAGATTGGCTCCAAGAGGAGGAAGTCAGACTGATAAAGAATGGTCTCCTCACACATGAGGATATTGCAGATCTGACGTCTCATGTGAAAAAAGCAGTTGGGCAAGCTGTCACTGAGTACCGACCTGTCGAGGAACTGATGCACGATCCGGAAGACCTCAGCGGGGTTCGACTGACGCAAATAGATAGTGCGGTAACCTAGCCGTCATCTATGGCCAGAACGGCCAGGAAAATCGAGCTACACCTGGATTTTGAAGAAGAGGATAATAAATTCCTTCGCTGCTTTTGGTTGACAAATGTTTCTCTCGTATTGCCAAGGAAGAATGTGAAGTTATGAACGAAAATCAGATTAGAGATATCATTGCCGGTAATATGTCGATTTTAGAATCGGGACTGAGTCTATTAAAGAAAGAGCAGTATATCCCAGGTGATATTGGTACTAGAAGCTTTATAGATCTTTATGCAAGAGATGTAGATGGGCACCATGTAATTATCGAGATTAAAAGAAGCAACGCTGCTGCGAGAGAGGCTATACATGAAATATATAAGTATGTTGAAAGCGTAAAAAGACATTTGGCTGCAAGGGATGATGAGATTCGAGTTTTTATAGTTTCCACTGAATGGAAAGAGTTGATCATTCCATTCTCTAACTTCGTAAGTGACACTTCTCTTTCTGTTACTGGACTAAATCTAAAATCCTGTGTTGATGGTGGAGATTTCAAGTCCTCTGTAGTTTCTCCTTTGGTTATTACTGAAGGTCGCTTTATCGCTCCTTGGCACGAACTTTCTACTTATGTTAGCAAGGAGAGCTTTGAAAGGGGATTGTTAGAGAATCAGGAATCTTGTAGTCGCCAAGGCATTGAGGATTATGTCATTGTCGTACTGAAGCCTCATGTGAACTTTAATGCGAATGCTCGTAAACAAATGATTGATTATCTAGGAAGTGATCAAGGTATCGACGATTACGAGTTCATGATTTATTTAGCATACAATCAGTTAACAAGAGAGCAATGCTTGAAAGCTCTTTCGGTTGACAAAGAAGCGCTAGACCAAGCATTGTCATTGGCTAACGATGAAAACGAGCAAAATAATTTGTTTTGGTTGCACAATGCCGTTAGAGATTTACCGCCGTATCCACACAGTGATTACGCAGAAATAGGTACGCCAGCTAAGTTCAGAGGAAAAATTTTACGCGATGAAAAATGGGAAATAGTGTCAGTAGAAAAATATGGTGCTTTCAATCGGAATAATCTTCTAACTGATGAAGACATTATTAGTGAGCTTTGTGGCTCGGCTGGATCCTCGAAGCAAAAGTTTGAACGCCAGATTCAAATATCCAATAAGGCACACGTATCTTCGGCTAAAAATGACATAGAATTTTGTCTTCAAGACAATCCTATATGGAAAAAACACTTATTCTTAATTATCGATGAGTGCTCTAAGGATTTTCCGAATGCTAGCGCGCATGTAGATATTTTCAATCCTTGCACTGGATTGCTGACCCTATATCTTTATAGTCGTGGAAGCGGTGATTTGACGTACATACCATCGTTTTCGATAGCGGTGTTCAATGATGGAGATAAGGTACCTGTCCGATTCTACTGCGGGATGTTGTTGCCGGATGAGAATCAAGGCGATTTAGATGATATCCTAATGACTCATTATGAAGGTGATATTGCGAAAGTAGTTATGTCCTTATCTTGGGGAGGCTATACCAATAAAGATACTGACATCTTGGAGGATGCCGGATTCACTTACAAGACATTTAAGGTTGAAACTTCAGGTCGATCTCGCTCTTATTATGCTTACAAGAATGACAGGTGGCGCTCATCTGCGGCAATTCGGCCTCAAGATATGTTCGTTGAAAATGTGAGCACCAGGAAGGTATTGTGTGATGAGCTAGTTGCCAGGATTAGTCCAATGGATTTTGGCGCCTTTACCATTATTGATCACGCCGGTAAGTCGTCTTAAAGTGTTTGTATAGATATGTGAAGTAGGCGGCGTTTTTCCGAGTGTGAAAAATGCTACCGTTTCGAGAGAGGGGGGCGGGTTTATTTTGACTTTGAAAAATAAAACCGCCCCCTTTTGTTAATTTCGGGCAAGTTCTCAAGAGAGGACTTATGAGCGCTAAGGACAAACCCGAGGGGCGATTCGCAGATGAGCGACTACTTTTGGCCGTTCTCCGCTGGTCGCCACTACGGCGTGTGCTAGTCAAGTCGAATGAAAACGGCTGATCCGCACGACTGCAATTGACTAGTCAGTAACAATGCAAACGGTCAAGTCCATGCAATTACGCAGGCTCACATTAAAACCCGACGAACGACCACCCGGCCATGGAAAGCCACCGGCCTCCAAGGTCTTCCAGCGCTACCAATTGGCGCAACAGCCGTCCCAAAAAGTACTGTTGACTGCGAGCAGAACGAGCGCTAAACCAGAACCGTACCAGCGCTGTCCTCGACAGCACCCAGGTAGCCAGAACCTTTGAGGCTACGCCACATCGTGGTGGTTCTCCCCAAGTGCGATTAGCGTCCGGCGGCTCGCACGCTCACAGTGATGTGATGGATGCCTACTTCTACCAGAGTGCCACTGCGGCAACTCATACCTCTTTATAGCTGCCCTGCAGCAACCTATCCGCTTGGCCATTTCCTTGCGCCAACCTGTTGCCCGTCTCTTTGTCTCCTAAAGAGACGGGCGCTCCTACCACTGCTGCAGCCCCGCTCACACGGGCCTTTGCGGCTTTCCCCCTCGTGACAATCGGCGTGACAAACACCGAATGCTCACTCGCCACAGCGATGCCGATGATGGTGCTGCAGCCCAAGGAATGGACTGCACCTGACTGACAGTCAGGCATGCCCCGGTCATCACCTCGCTGCCCTCACCCGACTCAGGATCTCGCGGCACCGGTCTCGTCAGCCAGTGCAGCCTCCACCCGCCCACCGCTATCGGTGTTCAGGAAGCCAGATCACGAGATGCCCAAGCTCCCGGTCGTAAAGAGCCGCCAGTCCCGCGTTAGTGGACAACCCTCACAGGTCGCAGGGGCCTTGATCCCTGATAACACTCAACATTCTTGGCGGGATGACGTGGGGAAGGTTTTAAAAGTTTTGGCTTCAAGAGGAGTTCGATCATGGCACTGGTGGGCAGGCGAGATGGCCGCAATTTTGGGTATGGTCGGCAACTGAGCTATGCCGGGCCGCAAGCGCTGAAAGACATGTTCGGCGGCGGGCACTACGGGACCGTTAAAGCGCACAGTGATCGCTGGCAGGCTTTTGTGCGCTGGTGTCGCTCAGACGACGGACCAGGACTCAACGATGCGCGGCAGATAGATCGGCAGATCTTGTCGGATTACGCGGCGCATCTGCGTCACTTGGTCGAGCGCGGCGACCTCGTGATCGCCACCGCACAAAATCGATTGTCCAGCGTCAACCGGACCATGGCAGCGCTTCGCGGTGATCAGTACGTGAAAGTGCCGAGTCCGAGCAAGACATTAGGTATGCAGCGCACTGGGATTCGTCACTCGGTGCCGCAGGGCCAAGATCGCGAACAGGTTAAGCAGATTGTCGATGCGCTTTGCAGACATCATCAAGTACGGTCAGCAGCGATCATTCTATTGGCACGATCCACCGGCATGCGCTTGCGTGAGGCCATCTTGGCTGACCTGCCACGACTAAGTCGTCAAGCTAAAGACTTAGACAAGATCAACATTCAGGACGGCACCAAAGGCGGCCGCACCGGAGCATCAGCACCCCGTTGGATTACGGTGGACGAGCGCATTCGAGGCGCGCTTGAGTTTGCACAGCAGGTATCGCCCGCAGGTAGTCGCAACCTGATTGCGCCAAGCGAAAATTATTTGAATGTTCTGCAGGAAGTCGTCCGACCTGCACGGGACATTCTTCATGCATCCAACCTCAAAGGCTTTCATGAGCTCCGGGCGGCGTACGCGTGCGAACGCTATGAGCAGATCACCCAGCATCGCGCACCAATCAACGGAGGTAAATGTAGCCTGGTAGATCGGTGCCTTGATCGTGAGGCACGGAGGCAAATCAGCTATGAGCTCGGGCACGGTCGGATCGATGTGGTCGGCGCCTACATTGGGAGACACACATGAGTAAGTCATTCGATATGGAACTGTTCTTGGCTGGCGTGCTGACCGGATCGCATGCGACCCGGCAACGTCATTTACGTCAGGCGAAGCTAATCCAAACGGAAATTGCAAAGCGTTGGCAGCGAGAGACGCCTTGGGCTTGGCAGAGAAAGCATGTGGCTTGGTTTCTCGAACATCGCATGAGCCAGCGCAGTGAGGCGGCGCGGTATTACTACCTGCTGACGATCCGGCTGCTCGCTCGACGCTTAGAAACATCATGGATTTTCAATCTCTGAATCGGACCTGGTCTTGATAGTCACGGCCGACAGCAATCGGCCATAAGCGGCTATCGTGCGCACACCAAGACGTGCGGGGCTACACCATCTCGATGCAGCTCATCTTGGAATATACCATGCATGTCTTATGCATCATAAGACCAGTGCGTCCAGTAGTGCCCGGGCTTGATCAGAGCGGCGAAGGTGCTCTCGCATGACACCGCCGCCACTTGGGCAGCCTCTCGCCGCCTGGCGATTATGATCTCGGCTACCTCATTGAACGTTGAATCCAGGCCGTGCTCCCACACCCACGCTCTGAGCTCCGAATAGATTTGGCGATGGTAGCTGTCGAAGCTACACCAATGCTGACCAATGTCGAACGGGTACTGATCGCTGTCTTGCTGGCGGAGTACAAAATCCTGGAACCAGCGTGCGGCTCCGTAGGAGTCGTCCAGAAGGATGTGTCGGTGCTAATCGCAAAGTGACTGTGGCTTCTCGCGAGTGGGGTGCCTTGCCAGCCTAGACTACGGAAGCATGTCGCCCCCGTGTCATTAGGGGGAAGGACATAGCCCTCCCCTAATGAAACCATCACTCCACCTTGGGAGCGGGAGCGTCTGGGTAAAACGCTTCAAACGTATCGCGAGGAAACAGTGATCGGATCTTCAGCAGAGCATTCGCAAGATACTGAGTCTTCTCAGCCGCAGAGTAGTCACTGCTGTATCGGCCAGAGAAGAAATTGACAACCCAGCCGTCTTTGATGCGACGTATCTCTCCTGCAATTCGTGCAGCCTGCATCCCCGTCATGCTCGGGTGCCCTAGCTCAGCCGGCTTAGGAATGTCTTCGGCGAGAAATAGCACACCATCCTTGCCAATCGCCCAAATAAGCTTTCGCGTGAAGCTTGGGTCTTCAGCCACATCTTTGTACGCCTCATGAATTTCACTGAGGGGTATCTGTTGGGGATCCCAAAATCGCTTCGCGGTCGGATTGGTACCCTTGCCGTCCCGTGAAACTTCGTTATTTTTTATATGGTTAGGCGCTCTCAACGTTCCATACATGCTGTTGAGGTGGCTTTCATAGTCATCCCGGCGGCGCTTGAGCGCTCGAGTGAAGGCAGAGAAAAAGTGTTGATCGTCGAGCCCCCCAACCTTTAGCTCCAGGCCCTTGAATCCTCCAAGCATGGCATCAGCGTAGATCGGATCATGTATATAAATGCCCGAAACGGCGTTGCCCAATGGAATATCCGTAGCGTCGAGCAATACACGAAACGCAGGCTCGCCATCCCAGAAAAAGTCGATCTGCCATTGCAGGCGGGCAAGATGGCCGTTTAAGAACGCGAGCTTGTCTTCTCTCCAGCGAACGATCAAGGACTCATCTAACTCCCATTCGCCCAAGCGGTCGCCCGGCTTGCGATGAGTCACATGCGTTCGCACATCATCACGGGCTTCGGCAATCGAGGCCAGTTTTATGTGAAAGCTAACCTTGGGCGCCTTGACCTTAATCAGAGGGCATACCTCTGATACCAGGAAGCCGTCGATCTGCTCGGCGATCCGAATTGCCGTGCCATGAGCGTAGATGAAAGGCAACCGAGTCTTTCTATCGGCTGGAATGATGGAGATGTCAGGCACGATCACTTCGTGCGGTTCGACCCATGTCGAGGCATCAGGCTCTCGAATCGACATCGCCAAGCCCCAGCGCTCCTCCATCCCCTCAGGCGTGTTCTCTTTAAGGATGTCTTTAAGCATAACCATTTGAGCACGAGCGTATGGCCCAAGGCGGTCATCATGGACATAGACCCATTTATTGCCATCTCGGAAATCGTAACCGAGGGCGGTGATGGCATGCCCAGCTTTGACAAACTCTCCGGATTCGTCGGGTTTCAGGCCAAACACGGTACCCGTCAAAATTACTGGCAAGTCGCTGTCGATGTGCGCGGCCAAGTATTCCTGGAAAAATTCTTGGCTGGATTTCTGCAGGTTACTGTTGTGGTAACGCAGACCTTCGACATCCAACGTTCGCTGAATCTGCTTATTGCTAAGCTCTTTGTTTGGGAAACCGTTGGTTGATCCGTCCACAAAATTCAAGGCAGCGGTGGTGATCTCACTGCACGACTTGATGTCTTTGCCCCCTCGGCTTGGCAGGCCATGAAGGGCCATCCAAATCGCAGTGGTAGCGCATGCAGCAACAACCTTGTCCTGCTCTTGGAAGGCGATTGAGTCGACGGTGAGCTTCAGGCCGAAGAGGTTAACCTCGTAGCGCTTGTCAATTTTCTTCTTGCCCGGCCCTCTGTCACCACTTACCCGCAGGCAGGTTTTACCCACGAATGTTCGCGTTAGTGGCTTGATCACCATGAAACCGAGGTAATGTTCCTGCAGGGACTCCAGAGTCAGCTTCAATTCTGGCTCGTCTGCAAAAACCACATCCGAGTCCCCTACCAGCAGCGCGTCGAGCTGCTTGTGCGTCAGGTCGCAGTTGAAGAAATGCAACCTAGCGCACTTATAACCATCGTTGCCGAAACGCCCCAAGTAGAAACGCGAGTAATCTTCTAGGAAGTCTCGGTCGATGTACTGATGCTCAAGCAAAATGCTACCGACAGTCTTCTTGTCTTCCGGGAGCTCCGGCATGAACGACTTGAGGTAGTTGTAGATGTACTTGATCTGGCGCTTTTCGAAGATGTCAGCGTGGTCGTAGGCAAACGGCTCATGGATCAACGCTGCCAGCGTCGCTTCCTCGAAGCTGGTAATGAGGTATGGGGTCATTGTGATCGCGCAAAAAAAAGCAGCCCATCAGGCTGCTTTTATATGAAGAGATTTATCAGAGGCTACAGGTCTTGGCCAGCAGAGCCGGAGTCACTTCTTGAGCCGTGAAATGAGGAGCCAGACGCTTGTTGGTATTAACCATACGCTCACGCGCAGCCCGTAGGCTCTCTGCATGCGTGCCATTGCGAGTGCGTGCTTCTTCAATCAGACGCTCAAGAGTCATCGCTCTATCCTCTAAAATACAGGTTCCACCTAAAACAAGTAGTACCCAATGCGCGACCACAGACTTCGAACAATCGAAGCTCGCGTGGTACTCGAGACGCTCACCAAGGAGGCGCGGATTATCAATCCTCGCCATCTCTCACTACAAGCAACCATCTCACCAGCCGACAAGCGGCAATAGGACTGTAGTTCAGACCGAGCGAAATCTCCAAGGTTCATGAAAAAACAGTTCCAGAGGTGGTAACGAGCAGTGCCCACAAGGGCGATCTGCTCACGCAGATCTTGCTTGGCCCGCCTTACCTTACCGGCACAGAAACGCCGAAACCTCCACACACGGAGGCGATCTAACCTGAGCAGGAGGCATTGGATGGATCCAGTATGGCATATGGCTGTCGTACACTTAAAGTGTAATTTTCGACAAATCTGAGCACCCTAACGGTGCAAGAAGAGGGGGATTCAGTCGAGGGGGAGGTCTCTTCAATCGAAGAATTAGGGCCCTCCCTAGCACGGGCCCTTCCTCTTTCTCCACAGTACAGTGGAACGTGAGAAGCCAAGCTGGCTATTACAACCCCAGCCATTTCCTCAGTTTCCCGAACAGGGAGAGCTCTGGGCGTTCTGACTGTAATGTCGGCACAGGTTGATGAATCTCGCCGCCTGGCCTGGCAACCTGAAGGCGTACCTTAGCTTCCGCGTCTCTCTTACGCCCGGCGTTGATCGCTTCCTGAGACATGTCCCCTGCCCACTCGATACGACCCGAGCGCACCCAGTAGTGCGAGCGGCAAGGAAACGTCCAATTGCCCACAGAGGGCTTGAGAGAAACGTTTTCCCCGTCGAATGACATTTGCCAATCGGTTGGGGAAAAAGGTGTGATCACCTTGGTTCCGCAACCACAGGCGCACAGGTGAGCAGCGGTGGCGAACTCCATAGCGAGATAGAGCTCTCCTGGCTCCAGCTTACCTGGGAAGCTTTCCACAAACTGCGGTGCCAAATGCTTTACCTTCATGACTCACCCTCGCTGTTGCCCATCTCGTTGAGGTTGGTCGAGTAAGTGACGTGGCCTGCTTTACATTGATCGACATAGAAACCACAAAGCCGCTTCCACATGCCCACTGCGAGAACCGCATTGAGCGCATTCAGATCAGCGATCTGAATGTTCGAGCGATAAGCATCCTCTGCATCATTCTCGGTCAACGGCATCGTACGGGCAGCATGGTCATGGTGAGTCAGCGTTAGAGCCGTCACCCGACAGGTGCCCCAGACTTGATGAGTATCATTGACCAGATGTACTCCCATGCCCACATCAAGCAGTGACGTACAGGTTCCATTGAGTTCCCGGACGACTAGAGCTCGCGCGGGGGTGTTGTCCACACAAAGAAACACGTAATCAAATTGCCGGAGCTCACCCACGTTCTCTGCGGTGATCATCAACGGGTGTTGAGTGATCCCACGATGCATCTGGCTGTATACCTCGTAGAGATACTCCACCTTTTTCAGGCCCCGCTCCAATGTGGCGAACGGGACAGCGCCTGGGTAGCGAAACGCGTTGTGCTGCTGGAGCAGATCGCCATCGTAAAGGTGAATCTCTGCCACTGGCGTTTTCGCGACTTGATCCAGAATGTAAGCACCGGTGCCCCCCAACCCTACAATCGCAATTTTCAGCCCTTTGAAATTCTGTGTGGGCATCGCGATACCTGCGCGTGGTGACGCCGTATCCGTATAGGCGAACACAGTGTCTTCCGTCTCCGACCGGATGGGAGCGAAGGTTTTAGCAGTTACGCTTGGGTCTATTGCCTGGGCTTGGCCGGCCAGCATCGAGACGTAGATCGAGACCTTCTGGTAATAATCGGCGTAGTCACTACCTCGCAGCTTGGCCGAGAAGTAGTGGTTCACAACCAAACCCGGCAGTAGCGTATTCGGGTTGCTGTTGTTGATGATCTCTTCGAGGGGACGCCCTTGCGAACTGCAAGGGCGGTCACCAATGAAATGTGCCGTGTGGTCGCTCGGCTTGCCCGCAACATCGGCAACCAGGTTGAGCGCCATTACCAACACGCCTTTGCACACCTGACGCTCAGCGTTCACGTAGGGGATGTCCCGAACCAGGAGATAACCTTCCTTGGTGTCTAGGTTGTACCCTTCGTTGCGCAGACTCAGGAGATGAGGACTACGACTTATCAGTTGGTGTGACATTGAAGTGCATCCCCTTCTTGATACGGACGTGTTGGCCATCAACTAGGTTCGTGAGCGAGTTGCCTTCGTGGCCTTTGGCATAGGTCACGGTGAAGTGGGAATTGGGGCCTGGCTGCGCATCCGGGTAGGCCAAGTGCACTACCTCCCAGTACGACAGAGTGTGGGAGTGCACGAACACTGGCTGCGTATTGACGAAGACCTTGATGTTGATTTCAACCGCAGCAAAGTGCTCCACACCCGGACGTGCCAGGTCGAACAGGTCACGGTCTTCGATCAGCTGATCGTCATCGCCCGGTACCACCAGGAAGATGTCGTACTTCTGCGCGTCAACGCCGGCGAGTTGCTTGAGAGTACGCCCAGAGATCCGCTGAGCCCCCCAGTCCTGAGCTTGGCCATCGATGTAGAAGCGATAGGAGCGGTCGCTTTTGAAAGCTAAAAATTTCTCAATACCAGCCAGACGCAGATCTGTCGTGTCTCCCGGGCTGAGTAGATCTAGATGGCCGTTAGTGAGAAGTTGATACAGCAGGTATTCGTCGACCGGACGGAAGCCGGCCTCCTCCAGCACCTGCCGCCCGGTTGGAACGGGGTCAGTAATTACGAGAGGCCGGTACTCCAGATTTTCGTTCCCAATCTGGATTTTGTAGGGGCCATGGTCACGCACCTGGCGACCTGCGGCGAGGGCGGCGGCAACGTCTTCAATCTCTAAGTCGTTCAACTGTGTCATGGATAAATCCTCGCATTTGAACCAGATGAGCCGTTGCCTGTCCAGACAACACTATGGCTCTAAAAAACGACCCCGATGGTCGTTGCCTAGCCAGACAACAGTAGACTTCAAAAAAAACCCGCTTATCATGGATCATGAATCGCGAGCTGTTGCCTAGCTAGACAACAGCCTACTCCCGCCCCAATGGGCATTGCAATAGGTTGGAGAAAATAATGGATTTGGCCGGGTTCATCGCGAGCATGCGTGAACGAAAAGAGCTGAGTTTCCGTGACTTGGAGAAGCGCGCAGGTGATCTTGATCACGCCTACATCTGGAGGCTGGAGAAGGGAGATCGGGCGGCTCCGTCAGAGGATGTCGTCGTCCGCCTGAGCCATGCACTCGAGCTCGACGACCGAGAGAGTGACGTGTTTCGGTTACTGGCCAAGTCCGTGACGATAGAGAACGCGCTGTATCTCCTAATGCTCGAGCGCAAGGACATCCCTTGGGAAGACTTCGAGGATGTCGCCACCATGAGCTTCCGGGGCGAACGCCCAGATACCAAAGAAGCCTGGATAAAGCGGATCGAGCTCATTCAACAGATGTAGGAACGGAGATTTTCATGGACGAAACCACTGCGGTTTTATTGGCCCGCAAGCTGCTAAAAGACGCCAACGTCACAACGGCGCCAGTTGATGTTGAGGCATTGGCGCAATCATTGGGCTTCCAAATCTCCCGGAAAGAGCTCGATGAGGGTGAGGCAGGCTTCACGCTCATACGGCGCGAGAAGAAGTACATTTGCGTAAACCAGCAGGACAGCGTAGTGAGGCAACGCTTCACAATTCTCCATGAGATTGCACACCATGTGCTCGACCAACCGTCCAAACATGAGAAGGTGCCTTCTGACGAACTAGAGCGCTTCACCGGGCGCCCTCCCGAGGAAATTCTGTGCGACATCTTTGCTGCAGAATGCTTGGTGCCATGGCAATTGATCCAACCGCTCGCGGAACAGAAGGACTTTACGCTGGAGCATCTGACCGAACTGGCTGAGCAGTTCCAGGCTTCCCGCTCCTGCATTGCCTCCAGGTTTGCCCAAGCTTCCAATGATCACTTGGCATTCGTGGTGACCGAAGACGGCATCATCAAATACTCCATCGTTTCTAAGGCACTCAAGGCATCAAGAGTATGGATCAGCAAAAACGTCGTCCTTCCTAAAAGCTCCGCTGCCGCCAAGGCATTGAAGTCGGGTGTCAGCGGGCTTCATGAAGCAGATACGGAAGGTCTGGATTGGAGTAATAGTGATGACGCTAGGCGGTTCGCCTGCTATGAGCAAGCAACTTATTACGCACCGACCAAACAGACCCAGTCCATCATCATTTTCGATGAGCTTGAACAGCGCCCGGCTTCAGCAGGCTATCGTGCCGCCGATGACAACGGTGGTTTGCTGGAGGAGCTCGATGGCTATCCTGGGTGGTCGAAGCCCCGCTACTAACCGCTCCCCCGGCATCTAACAGAGGGTGAGCAGCTAGCGCTCACAAGCTCCAAACTGATATCGCAAGTATGCTTGTACAACGCGATCTGGCCTGAGCCCGGCGTTCGATAGTGAACGATGGTTCCCAGCTCATCTGGCGAGTTCTTCGGGCGTAGCGAAATGAACTGGATCATCGAGTCCGAGAAATACACCAACGCCTCGTTGAAACCGACCCGTTGCTCGATCAATCTCACCGACTAATCGCTCCTAGTTTGGCTTTTCTTGCGTCGATGAAAGAACGGGCACGTCAAAGGATATTTTTAGAGGTAGTTGGTTGTATATCATCAATAAAAGTATTTATAAATCATATGGCTAATAAGGTTTTCGACTCCTGGTGCCGCACCACACAGAACAAGGCCACCGATCGGGCCAGTCTCACGCGCTCCCACGTCAAGATCCAACGGCAGCTACCACCACCTATAGCCTTGCCGAAAATCGTGCTCAAGTCACCAATGACAGGGTCATTTTTGCCATAGGGCTTTCTTGCTCGTTTGGAGCAGGAGGACTACTGAGTAGCTTGGGATGGCAAATGCTGACACTTTTCACTGCCGTGGCTGGCGTGCGCAGCGACCGCGATCAAATGGCATATATTCGCGAAAAGACGAGCCCTCCTCATCGAATTGCCTTGATAAGCCAGACGTTTCCATTATTGACCAGCGACGGGAGATTCGACATTGGCGCGCGATTTCGAATGCCAAGCTTACGACATGGGCAACGGATAAGCCCTTACGCAATCAGGGGCCCGGACACGCGGTAGGCGTCTATCAAGGTATCGAAAAGCGAGATGTCTGACCGGCTTCTGGCGATGAGTTGAGCGCCGACGACGGCTGCAAACATGGCGCGTGCCCGAGCTTCAGCGTCTTGCGGTTTGCACACTTCGGCGGACGTAAGAAGCCTGGTTATCCAGGCGATGTTCACGTCAGCAAACGCCTGAATTTCCGTGGTCATTTCGCTTGGCAGGTTGTCAGTTTCGGCGCCCACGAAGCTGGCGAGGCAAAGGCGATTATCGGCTTCAAGGGACCGACGAAAAATCTCGGGAAAGCGACGCAGGGCGTCTATCGGGTTCGGGTCTTCTTCGGAGATCGTCTCGAGTGCGGCCACGCCATCTTGCCAATAGCGCTTGGCAACCGCCACACCCAGATCGGCTTTGCTGGGGAAATGGTAGTAGATGCTCGCCGCCTTGATCCCGACCGCTTGGGCAAGGTCGCGAAAATTCAGGCCATTGTAGCCCTGTGACTGGGAAATTTTTGTGGCGGCCAACAGGATGGCTTCTCGGGCGTTGGTGTTCATTGTGATGCCTTTCGCCCTAAGGGCGGTGTCTCGGAGGATGTGCAGCCATGCTATCTCAAAAGCCTACCTTTGGTTAGGTAGATGTCAATGTTCAACTGGGTGTCCGTCAGGAACGCCCTGTGGCAGCGATCCCGACGGTTGCGCAACAACCCATCCAACCGTTACTCGGCCGGCGAATCCAGTTCAGGAATGCCACTGTTGCGATCGGCGTAGGCAGCCTGGAAGCCAGGGCGTTTCTGCCAGCGCTTCCAGTAGGCGTCCAGAAATTCGAAACGCTCGTCCAGAGGGGTGGCGTTGACCGGGAACTTGGAAAACGCGATGGCGGTGGCCAGGGTTATGTCAGAGAAGGTCGGAGCATCCCCGCCCAGCAGCCATTCGCGGCCGTCGGACAGATGACGGTTGACCAGCGCCGCATGGGCCAAGGCTTCCTTGCGGCAGTGCTCGCCCCAGGCCTCGTTTTTGGTCAGTTCGAGCTTGAAACCAAGCCCTGTGTGCAGCACGTGAAACGCGGTGACGATGCGGTACAGGATGTGCACCCAGATCCGGTTGTCCCACATGTTATCGAGCCCTTGCTCCAGCGCGTTCTCGCCCATGATCTTGCGACCGGGATAGGTCTGGTCGAGATAGCGAACGATGGCAGCCGTCTCGGAAATGAAGCTTCCATCTTCCAGCTGCAGCGTAGGCGTCTCGCCCCACGGATTCATGTTCAGGTGACGCCAGCCACGCTGTTCGCCGCCCGGGGACATGTCATAAACGGTTTCGTCGAACAGTTCAGCGATGCCCTTTTCGTGCATGAACAGGCGCAGGCGCTGTGGGTTAGGGAAGGCCGAAGGAGAAGTGAAGAGCTGGAGTTTAGTGGTCATGGTCGATCCTGAATGAGGCTGGCTGATAATCTAACTATCGTTAGGTAGCTGGACAATAGCGAGCGAACTCTTCAGCGTCAAGCCCCTACCTAACACTTGTTAGATTGACGCGACATTCATTGAAAGGTGAGTAGGATTCGGTTACAGAGTCTGGATTTTCGCGAGCTGTTTCATGCGTTGAATCGACGATGTCGAGGAGGAAGTATCGGATGAGTCTGGTGCGTGCGGGTGTTTCAGGCAGGTCGCTTTCGCAGGCAAGCTAGCTCCCACAGATAGCGTGGGAGCTGAAGATTCTTTAGCACTGAACGCCAAATGTTTTGGCGAGGTGAGCCCTTGGGGGTCACGCTTAGGGCAAGGATGCGTTACGTGCTTCTCAAATCGGCAATTAACTCTTTCAATGCGGCTTTGTGAGTGTCAAGCCCGTCTTTCTGAGTTTTGTACTCGGTTGCGGCGTGTTCCAGGCCGGCCTCTGTTCTGCGTGCCATCAGTCGTTCAAGCAGGATTTGCTTTTCGTGAAGGGCGCGAATGGCTACCCACAGCGCCTCTTCAAGTGTCTTGTCCTGCAAGTGAGTCAACACGGCAGCGGTATAACTGTGCCCAGTGTGACAACGAAAATGGGGAACGGCGCCGCACAGCTGCCACAAAGCCCCGCCGCACTCAGGACAGGACATCCCGGAAAGCACGCCTATGGTGTCCAGGGCCTGACCGCCTCCAGCGCTGATGTCGTGAGCAAGCTCATTCTCTGTCGCCGTAGGCTCAATACGCGGGACGTTTGTCGCAAGGGGCGGTTCAGCAGCCCACTGTTTTACAGTCCGCACAATGACATCCGCCAGCTCGGATAAAGGCAGGCAGGCATCCACCTCGACATGGCGAAGCGCGCTGTCAGGCATTGAACGGGCCTCAGCCGTGTCAGGATCCTGCACCAGGGCTAAACCCCCATGGGCTTTTATCGTGTCCAGGCCGATGACACCATCATCGAGTTGTCCCGTAAGAATGACGCCTATCGCTCGCTGCCCATAGCTGGCGGCCGCGGAGCGGAACATGGGGTCGATCGCTGGACGAGCGTAGTTTTCTTTAGCGCCCCGTATGATATCGATTGCGTGTCTTTCAACCAGCAGATGGTGGTCGGGTGGAGCGATGTAAACATGGCCTTTTTTTATGCTCTCTTGCGGCCTTGCAAAGGCGACTTTCAGCGGCGTGTGTTTTGCCAGAATGAATGGAAGCAAACTGTCGTTGTTACCGATGTGCATCGTTACAAAAACGGCTGCGGAAAGATCGCTCGGGAAGTGCTTGAGCAAATCGCTGAGTGCGTGTAACCCGCCGGTCGAAGCGCCGATCACGATGACTTGGTCAACGGCCGTGTCAGCGTCCAATGGTCCTGCCCTCATGACTACATTCCTTGTCTATGTAAACCAAGTGACCTGCCCCCAGTCCTACCAGTTCCTCCGACCGAGCGGTACAGAGCCTCTGGAACGCTTCTGCACCACGTAAGAATGCGCCTTCCCCCAACCCAGACTTAGCCGCTTTTCGAGATGTGCCACGTAGCAAGAAATCTCCTAACTCCTTGTTTTTACTGCTTAACGTTTCTTCATTGTAATCAGTATGTCCCGGGGTCGACTCCTGATGCTGCACCATACAAAACAAAGCCCACGCAGAAATGTGAGGGCCTTGTTGTTTCTGGTACATCAATCCACATCCCGAGATCTGCAGAAGGCCTGTAGGAGCGAGCTTGCTCGCGAAGAGGCCACCAAATCCACCGACACTCAATTCCACTACTCATGGCGCTCGGCACACGGTGCAAAGACCTAACGAGGTAGTGCAGTATAAGAATATTCCCCCCACGATCCGGCGTTCGGCGCATGCAATAAAAAACCGCTGTTGAACGCCCTCCAACCGTAATCAGCCAAATGCACTGGATTCAAAAACGGCTCATACAACCCGCAAACCCTCATCAAAAACTAAACCCTTCCACTTCTTGGCCGACACTGTTCTCAGGGATACATCCACGTTTTTTAACGTTTGCCATGCAGGCACCTGTCTATGACCCGTTCTCCATCTGCCACTAAATCGTTCATGCCCGCATCGGGGCGTTTGGGCGTGCAAGCCATTGCTCTGCTTTTGGTGGCGTGTGCTGCGTTATGCACCTTCACTGGGGGGCTGCTTTATTCTCAATACCTTGACGAACGAGCGGCTCGCCACACTGAGCTTACGAACCTGTCTTCATCTGTCCTGCGCTCAACTGAAAGCTCTATTACCTACGCAAGCATGATTCTGGTCGGACTGGCTGAGCGTTACCGGCACGACGGCGAAACCCCCGAGAACTTGAATCGAATGATGACCGTCGCGCGCAGCCGCGCAGACTGGCAGCCGGAAATTCAGGGAATATTTTTCTATGCTGCGGACGGCCGCTGGGTGCTGACGACTCTTTCGGCCAATACCCCCGCGCGCAACAACTCGGATCGTGAATACTTCAAATACCATCTACAGAATGAAAGTCTGGCGCCTTACATAGGCCCTCCTATCCGCAGTCGCACGACCGGTGAATGGATCATGACGGTGTCCATACGCCTCGAAGACGCTCAAGGAGCGTTTGCCGGCGTAGCGCTCGCGACGCTACGTGTAGAAAGTTTCCTGGAGTTCTTCAGGTCTTTCGAGCTTGGCGAAGCTGGCATCGTCAACCTGGCGCGGACCGATGGTGTTCAGCTTGTGCGTTACCCTTTCAGTCCTGATTTGATAGCCGTAAACGTCGGCAACGGACCCGTCGCGAAAGCAATCCAGGCGGGCAGCACGCGGGGCGTACTCGTTTTTGATTCTCCAGTGGACGGCGAAAAACGCATGGTCGGCTATGCCGCCAGTGGCCGCTATCCCATCCGATTGTCCGTCGGTATCACCGAGAGCTATGCATTTGCTTCCTGGCGTCGTGGGTTCTTTCTCACCATCCTGGCGGCAGCTACCGCACTCGGCGTCATCCTGTACCTGGGTCTGCGTACCATGCGCGGGATTGAACAGCGAGCCAATGACGAAATCCTGCTCAGGGCTGACCATGGCTCACTTAAAACGGTAAACACCGAGCTGCAAATCCTGGCGACTGAAGACGGCTTGACCGGCTTGGCCAATCGTCGTTTTTTTGATCAGACTTTCGCGAAAAGCTTTGAACAGGCCAAGTCCAATCAAACCCCGATAGCGCTTCTGCTTCTGGACATCGACCACTTCAAAAAATACAACGACACCTATGGTCATCCGGCAGGCGATGAGTGTTTGCGCCGTGTCGCTGCACTGGTTCGTAATGCTTTGGGCAGACCTACAGATCTCGCAGCTCGATACGGTGGCGAGGAAATGGCGGTCATTTTGCCGGGCACCGATTTGCAAGGGGCAGCCCTGATCGCCGAGGAAATCAGGCGCGCTGTTGAAGCAGCCATGATAGAGAGCCGTGCGGTTGAACTGGGCCGAGTGACCGTGAGCGTCGGCGTGGCAGGCTACATCCCATCAACCCAAGCTCAAGTTTGCGATGAGCTTTTGCTGCTCACCGACAAAGCCCTTTATAAAGCCAAGCAAGATGGCCGCAATCGGGTTGTCGGTTACTCAGAGGGCTGAAACCAGAGCGGAGGGTGTGATTTTCATTAAACCTGTGGAGCTTACTCGCACAGCGTGTTGGATCTGGCCGTACAACCGCTATTCTTTTAAAGAACGCAATTGACGCCTGACGTGCTGCTGTCTGCGTGGGTAAATTCAGGGCATGATTCTCCATGCAACCTCGATCAAATGACCTGTGGAAAACATCACACCTGGTAGGTGAGGAAATGGACATTCGTCTTGAAATTCCAGCGCTTGAGCAGCTGTTGCTGGAGCCAGAAGCGAGAATGGATGACCGGCTGCTTGATCAACTGCTTGCCGAGGACTTCGTTGAATTTGGAGCGGTCGGCAAAAGCTGGACGAAAGCGCAGGTGATCGCTGGGCTCAAAACCCAGACGTGGATCAAAAGAACAATCGAGGATTTCAAACTGCTTGTCCTTGCGGAGGGTGTCGCGTTAGCAACGTACCTGTGCCGTCATCAAAATGCTCATGGCGATGAGTCGTTATCACTGCGTAGCTCTGTTTGGAAAACCTGCGAAGACGGCTGGCACATGGTGTTCCACCAAGGTACGAGAGTCTCCGACTAGGCCTCGGCACCAGCGCCAGTCTGCATAAGGCTGTACGTCGCAGATGAGTCGGTTCTTTTGCCGATATGGCCAACCCCGAGTAAAGGTGGATTAGCCGTATGCCTGCAATTGCCCAGTCGTTCAGACGACTTTGAGTACGCTTTCTCTCCCTCCCGCTTGCTGACTGCCACCACAATACGAGGCTATAGGTCATCCAGTGATGACCCTAACCCGCTGTGGCGACGAGATGCACTTGCGAACCATCGCAAGCAAGGCTTCATCGTCCTCGGTTACACGGACGGATTTAAAGGGAAGCTGGCCGCACTCTGCAACGTACTGCACCGCCTGACGCATCAGCTCGGAAGGTGTCACGCTCAGTTTTTCCAGCTCGGGGTCAGCACGTGCCTTCAGGTAAAACGAATTCGGTAAGTTGGCTCTGACCTGATTCTTTCGTACGTAGGACATTTCTATTTCTTCAGCATCTCCACCCTTTCGGCGAAAATCCGATAGCATTTTGCTGGCAGGACGTAGCAGCGTTGCGCCTCTATACAATGGAATCGGGCCTGCACGCCCGGCACGGAGCAGTCGCAGCGACAAGCCACGGTCGCCCAGATAGCCATTGATCACGCCGAGAATACCAGCGGCCAACTCGTGCTTTTCCAGGCCCCCCTTTTTCCCGGCACCTGAAGAGGCTAATGACCACATCCTGCCGGCCTGGCCCTGATTGCGCCCGGCGGCAAACACATGATGGTCACTCGCAGCGGTGCCTTTTATCACGTGAAGGTCATCGACGGCCCGCTGGTCAACCGGCACCGCCCCTCCGTGGACGTGCTGTTTCGCTCGAAGGCCAAATTCGCCGGCAAGAATGCGACAGGCATCATCATGACCGTCAGGGGCGACGACGGCGCACGTGGGCTCAAGGAAATACTCGATGCCGGCAGCTCGACAGTCGCCCAGGACGAAGCCAGTTGCGTGGTGTTCGGCATGCCGAAGGAAGCCATCAAATTGAACGCTGCGAACGCATCATGCCGTTGCAGGAGATTCATCAGGCGATCTTGCACAGGTAACGTCAGCGCGCTTGCCGATCAGCTTAGGACACGTCAGCGTCCGCCATAAGAGAGCCTGCCAGTGACTGCAAAACCTTGTTCAAGCATCACGATCTTTTCAGGCTGAAAGTAATGCCCTGGATTGAGCAGAATTTCCTGCTCACCCGCGCCGCTGATGCTCATCTGCGGGTTATGAGCATCCTGAATTGCGTCGACGTGGATACCCGCAACATGGTCGGCCTTGAAGCGGAAAAAAATCGACGCAGGGTCAAGGCCGTTGCTCCTCAGCTCGCGAAGTGCTTGACGACGCAGCACTTCCGATGAGGCGTCACGGCTTGAAAGATCTACCGTATACCTGGCTTTGCCCAGCCCTCGTTCATCCGACACACTGGAGAATTCGACTGCCGCATCCGCGCTCGATGTCGTACTGAGAAAACCGTTGAAGCGCAGCGCCTCGCCCGACAGAAAGGCTTTCAGCGCCAAATCGCCGTTGAGCTGGGTAGTGAAAAAATCGTCATGCCCTGTGGCCCCTTTCAAGAGAGAAACGCCTGAAAGGCGCGGAGCGGCGTGAATAAACTGTTGTAAAAGGGCGACTTGCGGCGCCAGGTGATGTTCGATGTGAGTCTTGTGCATTTCAAGTTCACTGGCGTTCAGTTCGCCCGCCTCATAATGTCGAGCGAAATCACGGACAAAATTATTGACCTCGGCTTCGTTGTTATATTTAGGGTCGAGGGATTGCAGGTAATGGCTCAGGGAGCGATAACCCATCGCGCTGATATTCATCAGGTAGTTATCGCCATAGTCCTGCTGGTAGGTATGTAATGCATCAACGATGTGCTTGCCCTGCGCGGGTGAATAGCGGCGAAAGTGCTGCAGGCTGTTGTGTGCAACTCTGTTTCTTTCTGTTGGGAAGTTATTCAGCTGACTGCTGAGGATACGCTGTTTGTCATGCTCCGCCGCGTGGGCCAGATGCTGGCGCTGGCTTAAAACCTGCTGAGCAAAAGCAGGCGATATGCCTTGTTGACCCACGTGCGTGGTGTGTACTGTCTCGGAGGTTGCAAACGAAGACGCAAACCCGGTCTTATTCATCGCGGACAAGTGAACAGGGTGTCCTCCGACAAGCGCCACGGTGTTGCCTGGTCTGGCACGATGAGCCTGTTGTGAGGCACTGGGTCCTTGCGAAGGACGCTGGCTACTGGAAGGCTGGTTGTAGAGGTAAGCATGACTGGCAGAGTATTGAGAAACTGGATTCGGCATGAGATTTTTCCTGTAAAGCGCCTCGTTGTACGACGGCTTTTTTCTAGTTCCAACACGTGCTTTGTAAGCACGCAGGTAGCACTTGGGGTGATCACAGAGTCTGCACAAACCCGATCAAGGCCTGCTGAAAAAACGGCTCTGTTTGCAGTTCATTGGCCCGGCTGGCTGATCCCGCTTTTTCGCTTCTGTGCTCATTGCGATAAGACGCATACGCCCAATGCCCGGGGGCAACATCCGATGCAGGGCGATGACGGCTCTGCACTACGCCGGCGGCTCGTAACGCATGCTCGATGCTGCTGATCATGCCCCTCATTTTTCCCATGTATTGAGGGCTGTGAGTGTTATCCGCGCGGTCAGGCTTGGCATACAGGGTGAACTGAGCCCCCTGCGTAACACGCGTTTGTTCAGCCGACGGGTGTGTATGCACATTATTCATGTCGGTCACTTTCCACCTGTCGACAGGGCTGTCGTCCGCTTGCAAGAGTTTGCCTATTGCATCAACTGCGCTAGCGACATGTTCGGGCGCAACACTCAGGTGAAACTTGTCACCGCCACAGTCACCCTTGCTCTTGGACTCCCGGCGATCCATGTGAATGAACAGGTCAGTCTCTGTCGCCCTGGAGGTATTGAAAACCGTCCAGCCACCATGATTTTCACCCCGCGCGCGCTGCGCTGCCGCGTACGTGGGGGCACGATGATTCAAGGCAAAGTGCGTTTGAGCGTTGGCGCGCACTTCTCCCGGATTCAAACGGCTTGGTTCAGCGCTTGTGTCCTTTCTAACAGCGTGTGGCGTTAACTGGGTGTTCAACTTCAGATTGAGCATGGGTTTGGTTACAGCCATGGCTTTGATTACCTGCTTTTTCAGACAAATAAAGAGCAGAGGCGGCGACGCTGTTGCATCTCGTCGCCCTCCCTTGTGTTGATAACGCTGAATTCATCGCTGGCCACCTTTGCAGCTAACCCGGCGACGGTCAGTTGATGAGCGTGATCAGATGTCCACGCGCAATGTCAGGAAAATTGATCGTTTTTAGAGAAGCCGACGTCGTGTTTGATCTTGCCGTCTCTGAACTGGTCCATCCACGGCAGGACATCGGCACCAGCGGCTTTCAGCGCTTCCATGTTGTCGTTCACAGCCTGGTTGGCCCCGTCGCGCTGTTCAAAGTTACCGCCCCCGGTCCAATTGGCGTTGCCGACTTCGCCGATCTGAGGTTTGAAGCCCGCGCCCGTCAGCGCCTTGATCTCCGATGACAGGCGTGAAGAGGCGTCGGCACCGCTGGCGTACTCATGAATACTGCCGATCAGGCCGGGGTTGTTACTGCCATTGGCGGCCTTTAATTGATCGGCGTATTTGACCAGCCCGCTTTCCCCGCCAGCGGTCAGGCCACCTCCCCAATTGCTGTCTTCCACCACAATGTCGCCTTTGTAGCCTGCGTCTCGCGCAGATTTGATCAGCGTGCTTTGCATATCAGCCCAATCCTGGGTGGCGCTCTTGCCGCCCTCATTGAACGTGTCGAGTACAAAGCTCGGGTGTTTTCCGAGTGCCGAAACTACGTTTTTGATATCGTCAGCGGCTTGTTTGAGTTTGTCCCCGGACAAGACGTTGCCACCGCCGCCATTGGCGTTGTCACGAAACGTGAACTGAACCTTGACACCTTGTTTGTCACCGGCATCGACCATCGCTTTGAGCTTGGCCATCTGCGCTGGGTCATTGATCTGGTCGTGAGTCATTTGTATGCGAAGTGTTTCGCCGCCGGCACTTTTCACATCTTCGACCATTTTTTGCGCTGCCTCAGGGGAAGCAATCCGATCAGGAACCGTATTCGCGCCGCCATGAGTACCCAGGCCAGCGTTATTGAAAGCACGGTTGTCATCAGGCTGCCCGGACCGGCTTGAGTCTGGAGTCGAATGAGCAGCACTGCCGGGAGAAGCAGAAGCCAGCCCTGGTCCGGACGACGCAGAGGGCTGGCGCTGAGAAGGATCACTGGCAGAAGAACGACCTAGCAGATTTTTCAGCAGCGCATAAATGAGCGTCTTCAACGCCTCGACCAGGTCACTCCGATCGGCTCCACCGGCTCGTGCATTCCCTGTGGTGGCTGTCGGCGTGCCACTCCCCCAACTGACGGTATTCGGCGAACGATGGGTGTTTTCTGAAGGAAGAAAGTGCACCGCATTGCTCGATGACTTCCCGGAATATTCCGAGCCCGACGACGGGTTGCCCGACGGGACAGGCAACCAGGCGTGGCCATTATTGCTTACGGGTGTGTTCATACTCATTTCATTACTCCTTTCTGTGGAGGTAACGCGTTTGGGTTAACTGTTTTTTCGCAGGGCTTGAAGATCCCTCTACAGTCCATCAGCGCTAAAGCATCCGATGCTTAGTGGAAAGAGGTCTTTTGGAAAACCCTCACTGCGTCCAGCAAGATGGTTGTGTCCAGCTCGCTGGACAGCAATCTGCCGGCCTCGGTAAGCCTTGCCAGCTTCAGGCTTTGAGATTCAAAACCCATGTCTGAAGGTGTTCCATCTACGCGTTTGGCAAGGTAATAACGGGTGCGTGACGTTGTTCTGTCGTAATCGCCAATAAAGCCGTAGAGCTGAACGTGTAGTCCGGTCTCTTCATAGACTTCCTTGACTGCGTTGGTCCTCAGGTTCAGTCCGTTTTCCAGACCGCCCTTGGGGAAAGAATGAGCGGTGCCGAATACATGGTTGGTCGGCTCGGTGACCCATACCCTGCCATCGGGCTCGAAAACTATCGCGCCGCTGGCCGAGCGAAGGTGATCATGCTTCTGAAACGAAGGCTCTGCGAAAGCGACAGCGCGCGTTCTGATTCGACTCCACTCCAAAAGCGTTCCAGGGGCCTGAAATGATTTGAACGGGATGTTGTTCAGGCTTCCCCGGACAGAATGGTGAGCTACGAAAACAGCCGTTCGGGATGAATCACGCCATGTGTCCACGCCGCTGGGTAACGTTGGATTGTTAACGGTGACTACCTGGCCGAGCTCATTCTTTCGAGGATGAATATAAGGGAGCTCTTGCTTCACACTGACCAGCCACCTTTTCCTTCTGATCAACACTTCACCGAGTGCCTCGCGTGCGAGACGATTATCAGGACCGTGTTTCGCACAGAGTTCGGCAATGCGTGCATCCGGTATTTTTTCTATCGCCGCAATGCCCGCGCGGATGTCATTACGCTCAATATTCTGGAAGACATAACTGGACGTATTGTCTTTACGAGACAGCAGGGTGACCAGTTCCATAGGCGTGGCACCGAAGTTACCCTTACGCTCACCACCGGCACGAAAGACCAGCGCGCCGCCCAGATCGATACGCACAGGCTTGTGGTTGTGGCTGAACACAACATTGTCTCCCTCCCTGCCGATGACATCCCAGTTGCCCAACCAGACGTCCACAGCAAAGCCGCACTTCAACTGGCTACTCCTTGCCATCGTCGCAAGGTCTTTTTGAGTCCCGTCTACAAGCCGGGAAATCAACGCTGGCTTACCATGCCGGGACGCCAGTCGCACATCGGGGACAGCAACACCTGCGGCGCTATACAGTTTGGAAGCGAGCACTTCATTCCGAAAGGACGCGAGCGCTTCGTTATGGAAGTTATCCGTAGAACGTCCTGTTTTCACATACCATTTAACGCCATCAGGGGCCTGAAACAATCCGCCTGGGTTAGAACCTTTGGCTGTCGAGAGTTGTTTCCATTTATCCGTCTCGAACGCGGCGAGTTCGTCTCCCCTTTTTGACCGGCCTAAAACGGTCATTTTGACAACCATGCACGTGTCTTTCTGGGTGACCTGCGTGATTTCGTAGCGGTTGGTGATATCCAGAATGACTTCATGTTCACTCTTGCCGGCTGCCGACAATGGCAACCGGCTGATGCTAAGTGTCACGCCCTTCGCACCACTGTGGTTGAGCTCTGGAACGGGGGGCATTGCCTTCAGCTCAAAAAGGATCGGTACTTCCTTTTTCCTGGTCGCGTTGGTCAGCGCGAAGCTTTCTGAAATGGCCGACACTGTTGAAGCACTGGCCACGCCCCGGCCGGAGTAACTGCCGTCCGACAACTGCATGCCATGCACAAGACCATGTGCTATTTCACGACTGTGATAGCCGTTGGGAAGATTCAGCAAGACCGACGCAGACGCTCTGCCCAGCGATATCCCCCGATAAAGCAATTTAGAACAGCCGGGTTCGGCCAACTCGATGGAATAGCGCGGAATGGCGGCCCTCAAAACAGCAAACTCTTCGTTGGTTGTTTCAGCCGCCGTGTACTTCTGCAGCAGCAGCATGAAGTCTCTACCGTCTATTGACTCCAGAACGTTGTTCTGCTGGTTTGCCAGATGACGCTCATCGTTGGTGTCGAAATGGGTCAGCGGGACTTTTCCACTCCGTCCTCGAGACACAAAGTTAGGCACCAGGTCACTGTGTGATGTCGAGGCACTTTGAGCGTTGGAAGACCCAAGGTGAATGAACGAGTGTTTTATGGGATTTATCATTAAACATTCCTGCAAATTCGTCAGGGGCAAGTGATGAAATTTCGTCATTGGCAGCACAGGCATCAGGACGTTCAACTGGCCCAAAGGCTGTCAACCGATGCTCGTGAAGCAGATAGCCACTTTCTGAATCGAACGAGTTATGAATACATCCGACTGATCATGGGCGGCCCGTAATAAGCAGCTCATCGCCACCACCCAGCAACTATCGAAAATAAGCACTGCTTATAACCGGCTGGATATTCTTCATGGCAAAGGCTCATCGACTGGTCCTGTTAGAAAATTGAGTAGATGAGTGTCGCAGTGCGCCGTGAGGTTCCATTAAATAACGATAAAAAGTTACAGTATAAAAAAGTATCACTGCGAGTGATTCAGAGTACTGGAAAAATCTTTAAAGCCGGCAGAGACGGGTTTTGGCCTAGTTGTTTAATCGCTTCTGTGCAGCCATGTAATCAGTTGTAAGTTATATGACAACCTATAAGAAACTCATCGCCGCCCGCCTGCACATCAGGGTCACACCGCATTGCCCACCGTGATACTCAGAGCTACTTTGGGATACTGATGGACGATAACAACCGAAAGCCTATTACCAGACTGCACTTCAACAGAGCGCAAAAGTACATCGGGATTTTCGAAAAGGACAAAGGCGAAACGCGTCATCCAATCGACTCACTGGATGATATCTATGGCTTTGCGGAAGCGTTGAAGAACACCGTGATTGCCTATGCAGACTGAGTGAGAGCACGTCTGGCAAGTGTAGGTGTTGTGCAACAAAGATTAACCCATCACTGGTTTCACTTTGCGCACAACCCTACCCCGCCCCTGGCCTCCATAAACCTTCCAAAGATTGCCAAGGCTGATACGAACCGGCGAATCGACACACATGATCGAAGTATCTGATACCGGTGGTCTACGCTTTCTCTCCAGCATCACGCTAATAGCCATGTTGTCTTGCATTACCCATATTGGCTAAGGTCAGTCCACGTCGGCATGCTTTGCCACTCACTCACTCCTTCGCTAACCCCAAAAAGGAGCCCTCATGAAACTCGTCGGTATGCTGGATTCACCCTATGTGCGCCGTGTGGCCATTTCATTGGAGTTGTACGGGATCGATTTCGAAGTGCAGCAGGTTTCTGTACTCAGCACGTTCGCTGAGTTTGCGGCGATCAATCCGGTGGTGAAGGCGCCGACGCTGGTGCTGGATGATGCGACGGTGTTGATGGATTCGACGCTGATTCTGGATTATTTCGAGCATCTTGCCCCTGTCGAGCGCAAGTTGTTGCCGCAGCAGGCGCAGGCGCGGGCTTTTGATTTGCGGTTGATCGGGTTGGGGTTGGCGGCGTGTGAAAAGACGGTTTCGATCGTTTATGAGCACCGGTTGCGGCCTGCCGAGAAGCTGCATCAGCCTTGGCTGGATCGGGTGACCGGGCAACTATTGACGGCGTATTCCAACCTGGAAAAGCTGCTGGCTGATCGCAAGGACGAGCCATTGACGCAAGCGTCGCTCACTGTGGCGGTGGCGTGGTCGTTCACGCAATACATCATGGCGGACGGGGTCAAGGCTGAGAACTTCCCCAATCTGCAGCGTCTCGCCCAGTTGGCCGAGCAGCATCCTGCGTTCCTGAAATACCCAATCGAATAACGCGCCCATGCCCAGCGCAAATCGGGGCACGCCGGTTTGCGCGCAGGTGCTTGGGGCATCAGGCTACCGGCGGTCTTCTTCAAACATCCTGAAACACTCCCTCCGACGAACTGCCCCTAAAGCCGCCCCCTGCCCCGTCGATACCCTTGGTATAACCAACAATCATGGATCGATGAAATGGAAATCTCTATCGGCACCGGCTATTCCCAATCCCTGGCCAATCGCCTCACGCCTTCCGATCAAAAACTGACTGCGCAGCCGCTCTCGGACGCGGCGAAGACCGCGCTCAATAACGCGTCGCCAGCCGCCGTTTACCACCCCAGCGATGTGATCCCGACGGACGCGCAGACCGAGCCAATGGTGGTTATCGAGACGTGGGTGGGTCGCTCACAGTCGGCTGACTTCCCGAAAATGGCGGCGGCGCACAGGGCGTCTACCGAAGCGCTGAAATCGTCATTCGAAGAGTTCAAGTCTGCGCTGGCGTATGTGTTCCCGGACCTGGCGAGCAAAAAGTACGGTTTCACGGTCGAGGCCGATGGCAAGCTGAAGGTGTTGAACACCGGCGGCCAACTGACTGCGTCGGACACCGAGCGTCTGAACACGCTGTTGAACGCATCGAGCGAGCTGAAAGCGACGGCCAATGCCTATCGGGATACGGCAATCGATCTGGTCGATGCCGATTCGCCCTGGAGCGGCAGTTACCTGGGTCGTTACAACCTGACCAAGGAGAACTTCGCGACATCTCTGGACCTCGCAGCGCTGTTCATCCCGAAAACCACCACGCCCTCCAAAGAGCAGGTTGACGGTATGTTCTTCAATCAGTTGGCTTACAAGGGTGAGTTGGCGACCCGGGAGACCGAAGCGGCGATGCTGGCGGCACGGGCTGCGAAGAAAGCGGCAGCTGCGGCGTAAACCCTGCGCTCAGTCATGCACTGAACATGGCCTGATGTAGTAGTTGTCGAACTCTTTGCTTTCGACGAACTGAAAGCCATGGCGCGTGTAGAAACGGTTGGAGGCGCTTTCCTTTAGCGCCCCGACCCGCATCGCCAGCCCCGCTGCATCGGCTTCCTGAAAGAGTTGGTGAAGAACGGCGGCGCCTATGCCCAGGCCCTGAGCAGCTGGCTTGACGTACAAGTGATCGAGCAGCAGGCCGTCCGGCGCTGGCTTTACGACCACGAAGCCGACCCGAGCGCCTGCGTACTCAATGTGGCGAGTGAATGCCGCAGAAAATCCTTCCTGAAAGCGCGTTCGCGCCCGCACCGGGTCGAACCGACCGATTCGCTCCAGGCTTTCCCGCATCGCTTCGATGCGGACATCGACCAGCGCTTCGAAATCATCCGGCCTGGCCAACACCAGTGAGACTTGCGGGTTGTTCACAGTGCGTTGTGACATAGGTTTTTTCCGCTATTTGGGTTCACTGGCCAACCACTCTTCCCGCGTCATTTCCCACACTTCCACAGGGTACGAACCGCTGACAAACTCCCCGTGATCGGTTGAAACCAGACGCATGCCTTCGCGCTGGGAAATGCGCCGGGAGGCCTCGTTAGGGGCGGCTTTGGGGACTTGCATGAGCGGTTTGCCGAGTACGCCGAACCAGTAACGGTTGATGGCGATGCAGGCTTCTTGGATGTAGCCGTGGCCTCGCCAGTCGGGGTGCAGCCAGAAGCCGCGATTGTTGCCGGGGTGGGTCATGAGGGTGATGCTGCCGATGATGTCGTCGGGCGCGCTGTGCAGGCGGATCATCCAGTGCCATTCGGCGCCTTGGGCAATGGCCGGCAGGGCGACGTCTTCGATGTAGCGGAGCGCGCCGTCCCGCGGGTAGGGCCATGGCACTCGACTGTTCAAAAATTGTACAACCTCCCAGAGCGGGAAGCGCTGTTGAACGGCCGGGGCGTCTTCGATGTGAAGCGGCGTCAGCAGCAGGCGTTCAGTGCGAAAAGTTGGAGTGCTGTACATGTCGAATTCCGTTTCGTCTCGTTTCGTCTCGTTTCAGATCAATTTAAAGATGAACGGTTCATCTGCGCGCAGATTCAGTTCGAACCGCACGACTGTGAGAGGGGTCTACCCAGCATCTTTTACAATCGGAAATGCCAGTGTCCAGAATTATCACAGACGAGACGCCCGAGCACGTTTCGGATGAACAGCAGGTTACGTTGTTTGGCTCGCCCAAAGAGCGGCTGGAGTTTTATCGTCGCGAGATCCATTACGAAACCACGAACCTGTCGAACCGCACCAACGCCTACCTGTCGGCGCAGTCGTTTCTGGTGATCGCGTACGCGTCGTCCATGGCGAACGTCAACCCTGACTGGGGCGTGGTGTTTACCCTGGTGGTGCCGCCGGCGCTGACCCTGTTGGGCCTGTTCAGCACGCTGTCGGCGTGGCCGGGTATCCGCGCTGCCTGCGATATCATTCAGCATTGGCACCACAAACAAGCGGAGCTGTTGCGCAGCGAGCCGGTCATCGGGCTGACCTATGACGACTCGCCGCTGTTCAGCGACTGGGAGTCCAGCGAAACGGGACCGAAGAAATCGCTGCTGTTTTCCAAACGAACACCGTGGCTGTTCAGCTTTTTCTGGCTGTTTCTGGGCCTTTTCGCGGTGTTCGTGCAGATCCTCTCCATGGACTGATGTCTCGAGAGCCGTCAGCGGGTCAAGGCACGAAAATGATCTTGTCGCCGCCGCCCGCATTCACTTCAGCGTAACGCGCCGGGCCTTCGCTCAAAGGTGATTCGACCAGTTCGACTGGCAATGCCAACAGGCCCTGGTCGAAGAACTGACCGAACTGCTCCAGCATGACCGCGCACGCTGCACAGTCGTAAAGCAGCGAATTGATCCCCACTACGGACCCGCCTTTGCGGTACAGCGCCAGCGCGGGTAATTGCACGTGCCCGTCGACCGGCGCAGCGATGATCGCAATTCGGCCAAACGTTGCCAGCGCTGATACCGCGGCGGGCAGCCAGAAACCGGTAGTGTCGAAGATCACATCGGCTCCGCCCTTGAACGTCTCGTTGACCTGCGTAGCCAGGCTCTCTGGTGTGTCGAGCAGAATGCCATCGAACCCATCCTGTTTCAGTGCTTCAAGATGCTCTGCTCGACGAACTGCACCCAGCACCTGCGCGCCGAGGATTTTGCCCAACGCCATGGCCGCGCTGCCGACCGCACCGTTCGCGCCGATGATCAGCAACCGCGTGCCTTGAGTCACCAGACTGCGCTGCAAGGCGTCCCAAGCCGTGGTGTAAGGCACGCCGAGGCTGGCGGCCTGCACAAAGCTGAGGGCTTTGGGTTTGCGGGCGACGCCCTGGGCAGGCAGGGTCAGGAACTGAGCATGTGAGCCATCACGAAAGAAGCCAGGCTCGCGGCCCGTACCCCAGACTTCCTGGCCGATCATGTCGGCTGGCCCGCCGATGACAATGCCCGCAAAGTCGCGACCAGGGATGCGTGGCAGCGTGGTGTAGGGGAAGCGGCCCAGCACGTTCTTGACGTCGCTGGGGTTCAGGCCAGCGGCCTTCACCTGGATCAGCACTTCGTCCTTGGCCGGTATCGGTTGCGGCAGCTCAACGTATTCAAGGGCAGCGAGGTCGCCGGTTTTCGAGAATTGCAGTGCGTTCATGGGGGCTCCGTTCTGATAAGAAAAAGGCGGACGTCACGACGTCCAGGAGGCGAGCAGGTGCTTGCCCAATGGCCAGGCTTGCTCGCCCAGCTGCATGCCCAGCAAACCAACCAGTGCCACGGCAGGCGGTGCGGGCGAACGGAAATCGAGCGCGCCGTACAGCAGGCCGACGGCCGCGCCGATGGCGAGAGAAATGAGGTAACTCATGGTGGCTCCGGACATTCAGTTGATGTGCAGAGTCTAGGGACAGGCCGAACGCGGTATCGGCCAAGGGCTTCTGTTTATCGGCCAGATTGTTGGCGTTTCACGGGCTGGCGACGGCTCGCAGTCAGCTACTGACTGCCGAGGTACTGCGACGGCGCTACGCCCAGTTCGCGGCGGAACATGTCGCTGAAGCTGCTGGGTGTGTAGCCCAGCGAGCGGGCGATGCGGCTGACCGGCACGCCTTGGATGATCTCGGCCACAGCGGTCGCCAGTTGCACTTGTCTGCGCCATTCGGCGAACCCCATGCCGAGCCCACTTTGAAGCAGACGCGCCAGGGTGCGTACGCTGGCCCCGGCGTTTTCAGCGTGTTGCTCGAAGGGGATGTCCAGCGAGGGCTCGCTGATGACGGCCTGACACAGGTTCATCAGGCGTCGATCCGAACCGTCGGGCATCGGGATTTTCAGCAGCGAGCGCCGGGCGCGTTTCAGCTCCAGCAGGCCCAGCCCCACCAGGGCATCGTAGTAGTCGGGCTCACGGTCGCGGTCCAGCGCCACCAGATTGAGGATGACCTCGCGCAGCAGCCCACCCACTTCAAAGACCTGCACGGTGCTTTCCAGGGTCTGGGCGATGGCCGGACGCAGATAGATGTTGCGCATTTCAAGCTCAGATACCACGCGAATGCCGTGCTCGACACCCGGCGGCAACCAGACCGCACGTTGCGGCGGCACCACCAGCGCTTCCAGCGGCGTCTCGACCCACATCACGCCCGACATCGCATACAGCACCTGGCCCCACACGTGATGGTGCGGCTCGATGTAACGGCCGCGCGGGTAAGTACGCGACAGCGGCTGCACCGGGACGGCGGTATCGGACAGGTCAGGAGGGGCGGCAAGGGCCATGGGAACGCGGCTCGGGAATGGTGGGCGCATGGTAGCAAAGCGGCCGGGCTGATTTATTGTGCGCAGGAGCCGTCTGACAAAAAAATGCCCCGGTCGAAACCGAGGCATTCAGGGTGGTGCTGACCTGCTCACGTCATCAGAAGACGTTGATCGGGTAATCCACGAAGATGCGGGTTTCGTTGCCTTCGCTGTTGTACGCCTGAGCGTCGTCGGACACACGCAGGAACGAGTTGCGCAGACGAATCGACAGGTCTTTGGCCGGGCCGCTCTGTACCACGTAGGTCAACTGGCTGAAGATTTCACGCTCGGTGCCGTCACCGCTGCCAGCCGTGCCGTCGTCGATGTTGTCGCCGCGCACGTAGGCCACTTTGTAGCTCAGGCCAGGCAACACCAGGCCGGACAGGTCGACGCCATAGGCCGCTTGCCACGAACGCTCGTCCTTGCCGTTGAAGTCGGACCAGTACGAGTTGGCCAGGTAGATGGTGTTGCCGCCATCGCCAAAGCCGCCGTCATTGCGGTAGCCGCCGTAGGCGTAGCCAATATCGCCGGTGCTGCGCTGGTGAGCGAGGGTGAAGGAGTGGATGCCCACGCCCCAGGTCGCCGCCAGGCTCCAGATCTTGTTGTCACGCTCGTCGCTGTTGGCGAAGTCTTTGTCCAGCCTGGTCTTGTAGCCATTGAAGTCCAGCGTCAGCGACTGGTCCTGCGGCAACGCGAACACGTAGTTCAGGTTCAGGTACTGCTTCTTCAGCACGTCTTCGTTGTCGGAGGCGTAAACCGCCGCGCTGAATTCTTTGGAGAATTTATAGCTGCCGCCATAGACGTTGATGCTTTTCAGATCACCGCTGTCGCGACCTTCAGCGCTCTTGCGCGCTTCCTGTGTGAAGCGGCCCGCTACCAGTTCAAGACCGTCGATCTCGTTGGAAGTGATCATGGTGCCGGTGTAACTTTCCGGCAGCAGGCGGGAGTTGTCGTAGCTCAGCACGGGCAACTGAGGCATCTGGTCGCCGTACTTGATGACGGTGTTGGAGATACGCGCTTTTACCGCAGCGCCTGCACGCGACAGGTCATCAGCTGCAGCACCGCTGTCGCCCTGCTTGAAGAAGTCGATACCGCCAGCGCCGCTGCGACCTTTGCCGCCGTCCAGACGAATGCCGTACAGGGCAAAGGCGTCGACGCCCACGCCAACGGTGCCCTGGGTGAAACCGGACTTGAAGTTGCCCATGAACGCCTGGCCCCACTCGGCCTTGTCTTCACGGTCATTCTTGTAGTCACGGTTGATGTAGGCGTTACGCAGGTTGACGGTCAAGCTGCTGTCTTCGACGAAACCCTTTGAGTCTGCCTGTCCTTGAGCCATGGCCTGACTGGCGCTGATGATGCCCAGAGCGAGCATTCCCATACGTTTGTTAAGCATCTTGCGTTCCTTTTTTATACGAATTGACACGCGCTGTGGCGACGGCCGGAGGCCATCCAGGGCTTCCAGCTTTTGAATTCAAAAGTATAGAAGGCCGCACGAAATCATCGTAATGAACGATCGATGCACGTACATGGCGTTGAGCCACAAGCGGTGGGACGCGAATCCTAGTCCCAGGGCTTGAGGGGTGTCAACGCGAAGAAGGCCGGAGCAGAGCGCTCGGCAAGTGTTTCAATCCTTGAGCAAGCCCAACAATGCCTCAAGCTCGGCTTCGTTGAACAGGTCCGCCGGGTAGCGCTGCAACAGCATGGCGCGTACGTCAGGCCTGGGTTTTACATGCTTGGTCGTCCTTAACCATTCCGCCATCAACTGGCGGGCCTCGTTACTGGAAGAAGCAGACAACCCACGAGCTCTATGCTGGCTCATAACTGCGTTCATAGTGACAACCTCTTGGTCTTGAGGGGGCTTAATTTACGGACGCTGTGTGACAGTCACGCGAATAAAACGATGTCGCCTCACCTGTATTAAAGGTCATTTCCAGAGACACGCTGAAAAAATGTTACCCAGAAAAAAGCCCACCGGTGGATGGGCTTGAAGGAGCAAGAACAGGACCAATAGGCCACTATAAGATGTAACTAGTCATTTCGTACTAGCCAAGATGTGGCAGTGGTTGTTGCTGGGTGAGGCAGTGAATATTGCCACCGCCCAGCAGCAATTCCCGACCCGGAACCATCATGACTTCGTGCTCCGGAAACAATTCCTGCAGGATTTCAAAGGCCTTCTCGTCCATCGGATCGTCAAAACTCGGCGCGATGATGCCGCCGTTGACGATCAGAAAATTCACGTAAGAACCGGCCAGCCGCACCGAAGCGTTGCGCTCCTGGCTGCCGTGCACCTGATCAACGCCAGCGCATTCTTCTTCAGTGGCGAACAATGGGCCAGGAATGGGCATCTTGTGCACGATAAACTCGCGACCCTTGGCGTCCCGGGTGTTTTCCAAAATACTCAATGCTGCATGACACCGTGGGTAGTTGGGGTCTTTGGGATCATCGGTCCAGGCCAGCAACACTTCGGCCGGACGGATGTAACAGCAGAAGTTATCCACATGCCCGTCGGTTTCGTCGTTGAACAGGCCGTCAGGCAGCCAGATGATCTTATCCACAGCCAGACTGTCGCTGAGCACGGCTTCGATCTGCTCGCGATTCAGGTGCGGATTGCGGTTACGGTTGAGCAGGCACTCTTCGGTGGTGATCAGCGTGCCTTCACCGTCAACATGGATCGAACCACCTTCCAGTACGAAGCCTTCGGTGACGTAACGCGGGCAGCGCTCGATTTCCAGCACCTTGCTGGCCAGCTGCGAATCGAGGTTCCACGGCGCGTACAGACCGCCATCGAAGCCACCCCAGGCATTGAAATCCCAATCCACGCCGCGCACTTCACCGCGATTGTTGATCACGAAAGTCGGGCCGGTGTCACGTACCCAGGCGTCGTTGTTGCTGATTTCGACGACGCGGATGTTCGGCACTTGCAGATGCGCCCGCGCGTTATCGTACTGCGCAGCCGAAACCGCGACCGTTACCGGCTCGAAACGGGCAATCGCCTTGGCGACCGCCACGTGCGCCGCCTGCGCGGGCTTGCCGCCCAGACGCCAGTTATCAGGACGCTCAGGCCAGACCATCCAGACCTGAGTGTGCGGCGCCCATTCTGCCGGCATGTAAAAACCGTCGGCACGTGGCGTGCTTTTCAGCGTAGTCATGACCATCAGGACTCCAGCGACCCGTCGAGGGTCTTGATCGCGCCATACAGGTTCGGGCGGCGGTCACGGAACGAACCCCAGGCGCTGCGGATGTGCTCCAGCTCGTCCAGGTCGAAGCTGTGTACCAGCACGCCTTCTTCGGTTTCATCCAGTTCGGCGACTTTTTCACCAAACTGGTTGGCGATGAACGACGAGCCATAGAAGGTGATGTCGTAACCGTCCTGCTCTTCATTGCCAATGCGGTTGCTGGCGATCAGCGGCATCAGGTTGGCGCCGGCGTGGCCCTGCTGCACACGCTGCCAGTGGTCGCGCGAGCTGATCGTCTTGTCATGCGGCTCGCTGCCGATGGCGGTCGGGTAAAACAGGATTTCTGCACCCTGCAACGCCATGCTGCGCGCGCACTCCGGGAACCACTGGTCCCAGCAGATACCGACGCCGATTTTTGCGTAACGGGTCTGCCAGACCTTGAAGCCGGTGTCGCCCGGGTTGAAGTAATACTTTTCGTGGTAGCCAGGGCCGTCCGGGATGTGGCTCTTGCGGTAGATGCCCAGGTTGGTGCCGTCGGCGTCGATGATCGCGATGCTGTTGAAGCGTGCACGCCCGGCCAGCTCGAAGAAGCTGATCGGCAATACGACCTGCAGCTCTTTGGCGATTTTCTGGAAGTGCTTGATCGCGACGTTGGTATCGACGCTGGTTGCCAACTGCAGATAGTCCGGGTTCGGCTTCTGGCAGAAGTACGGCATCTCGAACAGTTCCTGGATCAGGATGATCTGCGCGCCTTTGGCGGCGGCCTCACGTACCAGCTTTTCAGCGGTCTCGATGTTGGCTTCAAGATCCCAGGAGCACGCCATTTGGGTAGCAGCGACGGAAACGATACGGCTCATGAAAATACCTCCAGAGGCGGGTGCAAAAGACTTATCACCATAGCAGACGTGCCATGACAGCTTGGGCGACTTTATAGTCGATAAAAATCGATTTTAAAAGCCTGAAATGACGAACAGTGGAATAAAAAAGCAAATAAACCCGATATTAATCTGACCCGCTTCATTCCAGTTCGTGTAGTACCTTCGACACCATCGCCACGAAGAAGTCGACGCTTTGTCGGGTGGTGCACATCGGCGGCTTGATCTTGAGGATGTTCAGGTAGTCGCCGGTCGGCTGCATGAAAATGCCCAGTTCACGCAGGCGCTCGCAGAGTTGCGCGGTTTCCTCGGTCGCAGGCTCCAGCGTTTGACGGTTGCGAACCAATTCGACGCCCAGATAAAAGCCCATGCCATGCACCGCACCCAACAGCGGATGTTTATCGGCCAGCGCTTGCAGACTTGCCTTGAAATGGTCGCCGACGTTGCGGGCGTTGTCCCACAGGCTCTCTTCTTCCATGACATCGAGCACGGCCATGCCAATCCGGCAACTGACCGGGCTGCCGCCGGACGACGAAAAGAAATAGCCCTCGGCTTCAAGCGCCTCGGCAATCTCGCGACGGGTAATGACCGCGCCCAGCGGATGACCGTTGCCCATGCCCTTGGCCATCGAGATGATGTCGGGCACCACGCCCTGCTCCTCGAAGCCCCAGAAGTAATGACCCAGGCGGCCATAACCGACCTGCACTTCGTCGGCGATACACACGCCGCCCAACGCCCGAACCTTTTGATAAACCTGTTGCAGATAACCTGGCGGCAGGGAAATACCGCCCGCATTGCCATACACCGGTTCGCAGATGAAACCCGCGACCTGACGCTGTTGTTCGGTCAACGTCGCCAGCACCTGGTCAACACTGCGTACATATTCCGGAGCGCTGTCGCTGCCACGGAAGGGCCCGCGATAGACGTTTGGCGCAGTCACAGGATGCACCCAGTCCGGACGGGTGCTGAGCGCTTGCGGATTGTCGGCAATCGAGGTGGATATGGCATCAGTGGCCACCGACCAGCCGTGATAGGCCTCCAGCACGCTGAGCATGTCGCGACCGCCGCTGTAGGCCCACGCCAGCCGGATTGCCAGGTCGTTGGCCTCGGTGCCGCTGTTGACCAGAAACACGCGGTCCATGCCGGGCGGAGCCAGCTCGAGCAGGCGCTCGGAAAATTCGGCGATGGCCGCGTAATGAAAGCGTGAGTTGGTGTTGAGCAACGACCATTGCCGCGCAGCTTCATGGGCCATGCGCGGATGACCATGACCCAGAACAGCGACGTTGTTGAGCATGTCGAGGTAAGAGCGCCCCTGCATGTCGATCAGATGATTGCGCCAGCCCCGCTCGATCTGCGGCGGAGCCTGGTAATAGTGTTTTTGCGAACGGGCGAAACTGGCGTCGCGCCGAGCCAGCAACCGGGCCGGGTCTTCAAGCGCTGGCGCGTCGCAATCAAACCCCAGCAGCGCCGAAGGTGACGGGCACAGTCTGCGCCAGGCCGCTGCCCAGGCCGGAGTCGTGAACAAAGGTGGGCTGACGTCATTGTCGACGCACACCTGCACCAGTACCGAACCTGCGCCGTGCCCGAGCAGATCGCCCGCGCTTGCCGAGCCAGACAATGAAGCCTCGGGCATCAGGCCCCACAATTTCAGGCTAATCGTGTCACCCGTCAGCACAACCGCGCCGTCGGCGGTGAGGCGCAGGGTGCTGTTGAACGGAGCATGCAGCGGTGTTTCCGGCGGTACATGGAGCTCGACGTGCAAGGCAAAGGTGTCAGGCTCAGTAGCGCTGTCTGGCTGCGTACGTGAAAGGCGGTACTCGCCAAACCGACTGGCGGCCAACCCTGAATGCTCTGCAGCCTGCGACAGCAAATACTCATCGATCCCGGCCTGCTCCCAGTTACCGGCAACGAAATGCTCGCTGAGCACGCCCAGATCGACCACTGCAGGCTTCACATCCTTGAGGCTCGGCAACAGTGGTAGATAGACCGGCTGATCGACTGGCGCAGCATCAACGCCGACCGCTTGCAGAATTGCAGCCTCCATCAATGTCATGGGAATTGAAGTGGCGACATCGAAGATCTCCCACTCGCCTTCGAGGTTGGCTTGAATGTAAGTGTTGTCGGGCTCGACATTCGCCTGCTGCTCACTGCTGAGCACCAACACCGCAGAGCGGGCGACGATCAATGGCCACAGCGCTTGCAGCTCTTCAGTCTTGAGCGGATTGACTGCGTGATATGCCTGAATCGCTGGAAGGATGATCAAAGGATCACCCTCGGCGTGCTGCAGCAACGCTGCGCATGTCACGGACAGATCGGCGATGCGCCATGTGGTCACCAGATCCCCGAAATCGATCAGCCCCTGCATGTGCCATTGCCGGTGAGCATCACGTTGCCAGACTACATTGTGTTCGGTGATGTCCAGATGAACGGCCTGCACAGGCAGCGCGGCGATCAAAGGCACCAGACGTCGGTGCGCCTGCTCACCGGCTTCGATCAGACAGGCACGGGCATCGACATCCTTGATCACCGGTAACAGATGCTTGATCAGCGCATGGGCGTGGCGCGGGTCCCATTGCAGGATGCGATCCAGGCCCGGATGTTCAAAGCCGGCCAACGCCTTGCCAACCTGTGCGCACAGCGCTCCCAGAACCTCCACCACGTCACGCCCCAGATGCTGCACATGCCCCAACGACTGACCGTCAATGAACTCAAGCAGGCGGACATGAACCGGTTGCCCGTCAACGTCGACCGAGAGCAATTGTTCGGTGTTATTGGCGCGAATCACCCCGGGCACCGGCACGCCGCTGTGGCTGGCCAAATGGTGCAGCGCTGCATGCTGGGCATCCAGCTCGGTTGCCGAGTAGGCGCCGTGACAGACTTTCAGCACATAGCGACGCTTATCGGTCGTGAGCAGGAAGTTGCGGTCCTGCTGACTGCCCAGCGTTTCGAGCCGACCGCTCAACCCGTAATGCTGCTCCAGCAATTGAAGTGCCTGGTCGGTGCTGATTTCAGGGCATGGCAAGCTGGATCGGCGAATGAGCGTGGCGAGCGGCATGTACAACCTCGGTCGGAGAGGAGCCCGTAGGCAGCAAAGGGGATCGTTATTTGCAATGAACAACTATAGGGCGTCGGTTTTACGTCGTCATCGACGACATGAATGAATTTATTTCATACCCTGCACACCTTTTATTGCCTGATTCTGTCAGGCGCTATGCTTCATTACGTCCCAACACACAAAAAAGGTCAGTTCATGCGAATACTCGTTACCGGGGGCGCGGGCTTTATCGGCTCTGCATTGATTCGACATCTGATACAGAACACCGAACACGATGTGTTGAATTTCGACAAGTTGACCTATGCGGGCAACCTTGAATCGTTGCAGCCCATCGCGACCGATACCCGCTACGAATTCGTTCAGGCCGATATCTGCGATCAGGCAGCAATCAGCGCCGTGCTTGAGCGATTCGAACCGCAGGCGATCATGCACCTGGCGGCAGAATCCCATGTTGACCGGTCCATCGACGGCCCCGCCGAATTCATCCAGACCAACATCGTCGGCACCTACAGTTTGCTCGAAGCCACACGCGGCTATTGGTCGAAGCTGCCGGAGACCGAACGCAAGGCGTTCCGCTTCCATCACATTTCCACGGATGAAGTGTATGGCGACCTGCACGGCGTCGATGACCTGTTCACCGAGACCACGCCCTACGCACCCAGCTCACCGTATTCCGCCAGCAAGGCAGCGTCTGACCATCTGGTCCGCGCCTGGCAACGAACGTATGGGCTGCCGGTCGTACTCACCAACTGCTCGAACAACTACGGGCCGTTCCACTTCCCGGAAAAACTGATCCCGCTGGTGATCCTCAACGCCCTCGCAGGTAAACCGCTGCCGGTCTATGGCAACGGCCTGCAAGTGCGCGACTGGCTGTACGTGGAGGACCACGCGCGTGCGTTGCTCAAGGTGGCAACCGAAGGTGTGATCGGTGAAACCTACAATATTGGCGGCCACAACGAGCAGAAGAACATTGATGTGGTGCGCGGGATCTGCACGCTGCTTGATGAGCTGGCCCCGCAGCATCCTGCAGGCATTGAGCATTACAGCGACCTGATCACCTATGTGGTCGACCGGCCTGGCCACGATCAGCGTTACGCGATCGACGCCAGCAAGATCGAGCGGGATCTGGGCTGGAAGCCTGAAGAGACGTTCGAGTCCGGGCTGCGCAAGACCGTGAAGTGGTATCTGGAGAACCTGGACTGGTGCCGCAGGGTTCAGGACGGCAGTTACCAAGGAGAAAGACTGGGCTTCACTGACCATAAGGATTTGATTGCATGACTAAAGGCATCGTACTGGCCGGAGGCTCCGGCACCCGCCTGCACCCCATCACGCTTGGTCTGTCCAAGCAATTGCTGCCGATCTACGACAAGCCGATGATCTACTACCCGATCTCGGTGTTGATGCTGGCAGGTATTCGCGAAATCCTGATCATTTCCACCCCTGAGGATTTGCCGCAATACCGCAAACTGTTGGGCGATGGCAGCCAGTTCGGTGTCAACCTGCAATACGCTGAACAACCTCGACCCGAGGGCCTGGCGCAAGCCTTCCTGATCGGCGAAAGCTTCATTGGCGACGACTCGGTGTGCCTGATCCTGGGCGACAACATCTTTCACGGCCAGCACTTCGGCCTGCAATTGGAAAAGGCTGCTGCGCAGAAGTCCGGGGCCACGGTGTTTGGCTATTGGGTGAAGGATCCCGAGCGTTTCGGGGTCATCGACTTCGACGAGACGGGCCGTGCCCTCTCCATCGAGGAAAAGCCCAGTACGCCCAAGTCCAGCTATGCGGTGACCGGTTTGTATTTCTACGACAACGATGTGATCCAGATTGCCAGGGACGTCAAACCGTCGCCTCGTGGCGAGCTGGAAATCACCGACGTGAACAACGCTTATCTGCAACGCGGCGATCTGCGCGTCGAGCGTTTCGGACGCGGCTTTGCCTGGCTCGACACCGGCACCCACGACAGCCTGCTCGACGCCTCGGCTTACGTGCAGACCATCGAGCATCGCCAGGGTCTCAAAGTCGCCTGCCTTGAAGAGATCGCCTACCAGAACCACTGGATCGACCGCGAACACCTGCTCAAACGGGCCGATTATTTTGGCAAAACAGGTTATGGTCAGTACCTGTTCAAAGTTGCAAGGGAAACCAAGTGAAAGTAACGGCCACAACGCTGCCTGAAGTCCTGATTCTGGAGCCTAAAGTCTTCGGTGATGAACGGGGCTTCTTCTATGAAAGCTTCAATGCTCGCGTATTCAGCGAAGCCACGGGCCTGACGACGGAGTTTGTGCAGGACAATCACTCCCGCTCACAAAAGGGTGTGTTGCGTGGCCTGCATTACCAGATTGAACACGCGCAAGGGAAACTGGTTCGGGTGACTGTGGGCAAGGTTCTGGACATTGCGGTGGACATCCGTCGCAGCTCACCGACATTTGGCCAATGGGTCGGTGTCGAGCTGTCTGCAGAGAACGCTCGCCAGCTCTGGGTACCCGAGGGTTTTGCGCATGGGTTTGTGGTGCTGAGTGACCACGCCGAATTCCTGTACAAGACCACGGACTACTACACGCCTTCGGCAGAGCGCTGCATTGCCTGGAATGATCCGGAGCTGGCGATCGACTGGCAGCTCGAGGGCGCGCCACAGTTGTCGGCCAAGGATCAGCAAGGCAAAAGCCTGAAAGACGCCGATCTGTTTCCGTGACTTCACACTCGCAGGCACCGGACTCGATGCATTGTCCGAGTGCCTGACGGGGCAGCGGCGGGCATAATACGTACCTGATGCCCCCGTCAGGATCGACCGGGTATTCTGCTGCCTGCTGCGACCGACCCCTTCAGGCATCGTCAACCACTCGGCGACCGCCCAACGATGACCATGAATTCAACGCTTCCACCTCGGCCCCGCTGGCGCAGTCTTGCGCTTCTGGCGATCTGTCTCGCGCCGCTGCTCTGGCCGCTGGAGCATCTGGCCGAGCGGTATTACCGCAGTGTCCTGGCCAATCAGAACCGCCAGACGCTGGACCTCTATGTCGCCAATCTGCTCGGTACTCTACACCGCTACGAAACCCTGCCGCAGATTCTCGGCGACCTGCCCGGCCTGCGTAACGTACTGGCGGCCCCCGGCGACAGCGAAACCCTGGCACACGCCAATCATCTGCTTCGGGATATCACCCAGCAGACCGGCGCAGACGTCATGTACCTGATGGACGCCAAGGGCATGACCATCGCCGCTTCGAACTCCGATCAGCGCGACAGCTTTGTGGGCCGCAACTTCTCGTTCCGGCCTTATTTCATCGATGCCGTCGCGGGCCGCACGGGGCGCTTCTTCGGGCTGGGTACCACCTCGGTCAAACGCGGTTATTTCTTTGCCGCGCCGGTCCGCGACGGCGACAAGGTCATTGGCGTGCTGGTGGTCAAAGTGGACCTGGATCACACCGAAACCCTGTGGGGCAAAACGCCTGAGCAATTGCTGCTCACTGACCAGAACGGCGTGGTGATCCTCACGTCCAGCCCGGAATGGCGCTTCCGGGCGACACGCGACCTCACAGATGACGAGAAAAAAGCCATCATCGCGATTCAGCCTTATCCGACGCGTGACCCGCGCCCGCTCAAGATCGACGAACGCGCCTGGCTGACTCAGTCTCAGGCCATCGAAGAAACCGGCTGGAACGTGAGTATTCTGGCCCCGCGCGCGCTGATCGACCGTCCGGTGCGCACCGTGGTCGCGATTGGCGGTGCAACGTTGTTGGTGCTCATGCTGTTGCTGGGGCTGATGATGCAGCGTCGGCGCCACTACCTGGATCGCATTGCCTTCGAGGCCAAGGCCCGGCGTGAGCTGGAAATGCGCGTCGTCGAGCGTACCAGCGATCTTGAAGGCCTCAACAGTCGGCTGCGTCAGGAAGTGCTGGAGCGCGAACAGGCGCAGCAGGAACTGGTTCGCGCGCAGGACGATCTGGTGCAGACCGGCAAGCTGTCGGCACTCGGCACGATGTCCGCCAGCATCAGCCACGAACTCAATCAACCGCTGGCGGCCATTCGCAGCTACGCGGAGAACGCTGAAGTGCTGCTCGACCATCAGCGCACCGAAGACGCACGCGGCAACCTGAAACTGATCAGTGAGCTGACCGGGCGCATGGCCTCGATCATTGCGCACCTGCGGGCATTCGCGCGTCGTGACCGGCATGCACCGGAAAGCGTAGCGCTTCAGCCCGCGCTCGAAGATGCGCTGGCGCTGCTGACCAAACGTCGGCGCGCCATGGAAGTCGAGTTGATACGTGACCTGCCTGACGCGACACTGTGGGTGCAGGCCGGAGAAACCCGGCTGCGCCAGGTGCTCGGTAATCTGCTGGCCAACGCGCTGGATGCCCTTACCGAAAAAGGCCCACCCCGCAAGCTGTGGATAAGTGCCGAGCAGACCGACCAGGGCGTCAACCTGTACATTCGTGACAACGGCCCGGGGTTTACCCAGGAAGCGCTGGACCGGGCACGCGAACCGTTTTTCACCACCAAGACTCGCACTCAGGGCCTTGGTCTGGGCCTGGCGATCTGCGATACGCTGATGCGGGCGCTGGGCGGTGAGCTGCTGTTCGCCAACCACCCGAGCGGTGGTGCGCTGCTGACCCTGCGTCTGTGTGCCGGAGCGTCCGGCGCCAACCTTCAACCGCCAGAGGACCTTTCTGCATGAGTTCGGAAACAGCCATCGACAGCCAAATTCAAGTGGTGTTGATCGACGACGACTCTCATCTGCGTCAGGCGCTGCGCCAGACTCTCGACCTTGCAGGGCTGAACGTATTGTCCCTGCCGGAAGCGACCGGTCTGGCCGAACGGATCGGCCGCGACTGGCCGGGCGTGGTGGTCAGCGATATCCGCATGCAAGGCATGGACGGGCTGGAGCTGCTGGTTCAGTTGCACGAGCAGGACCCCGACTTGCCGGTGCTGCTGATCACCGGTCATGGCGATGTACCGCTGGCGGTCAAAGCCATGCGTGCCGGCGCTTACGATTTTCTGGAAAAACCGTTTGCCAGTGACGCCATGCTCGATAGCGTCCGCCGTGCCCTCGCCTTGCGCCGGCTGGTGCTGGACAACCGCAGCCTGCGCCTGGCGTTGAGTGATCGCCAGCAACTGAGCACGCGACTGGTCGGCCAGTCTGCCTCGATGCTGCGTCTGCGTGAACAGATCGGCGCGCTGGCAGGCACGCGCGCCGATGTGCTGATTCTGGGCGAAACCGGCGCGGGCAAGGAAGTGGTTGCCCGCGCGTTGCACGACCTGTCGAACCGTCGTAACGGACCGTTCGTGGCCATCAACGCCGGGGCACTGGCAGAGTCGGTGGTGGAAAGCGAGCTGTTTGGTCACGAGCCGGGCGCGTTTACCGGTGCGCAGAAACGCCGCATCGGCAAGTTTGAATTCGCCAACGGCGGCACGCTGTTTCTGGATGAAATCGAAAGCATGAGCCTGGACGTGCAGGTCAAACTGCTGCGTCTGCTGCAAGAACGCGTGGTCGAGCGCATGGGCAGCAATCAGCAGATCCCGCTGGATATCCGCATCATCGCCGCCACCAAGGAGGACCTGCGTCAGGCGGCTGATCAGGGACGTTTCCGCGCCGACCTGTATTATCGTCTCAACGTCGCGTCGCTGCGCATTCCGCCCTTGCGCGAGCGGGGTGAAGACGCACTGATGCTGTTCGAGCATTACGCCGACGCTGCAAGCCTGCGTCACGGCATCCCCAAGCAGGAACTCAAACCCGGCCAGCGCGCGCTGCTGCTGCGCCACACATGGCCGGGCAACGTGCGTGAACTGCAGAATGCCGCCGAACGCTTTGCGCTGGGGCTTGAACTGGAACTGGAAGGCAGCAACACCGCCGAGGCAGCACCGATCGGTGGCGGGCTGAGCGAACAGGTCGAAAGCTTCGAGCGAGCATTGATCGCCGCCGAACTGGCGCGCCCGCACAGTTCGGTGCGCAGCCTGGCCGAGTCATTGGGCGTGCCGCGCAAGACCCTTCATGACAAACTTCGTAAACATGGTTTGAGCTTTGGCGACAACAGCGGAGCCTCCGATGAAACCGACTGAGCCGCAGGCGACACCCGTACACAATGTTCAGGACAATGCCGCAGCCGAGCTGGAGCAGGTGCTGCACCGCGATATCCCGCTGACCCAGGAAATGGGCATCCGTGTGATTGACTGGCAAAACCATCGGTTACGCCTGCACTTGCCCCTGGCGCCCAACGTCAATCACAAGAGCACGCTGTTCGGCGGCAGCCTGTATTGCGGTGCGGTATTGGCAGGCTGGGGCTGGTTGCACCTGCGCTTGCGTGAAGCGGGGATCACCGACGGGCATATTGTCATTCAGGACGGTCAGATCAGCTATCCGCTGCCGGTCCGCGACGATGCGGTGGCCTTGTGCGAGGCGCCGCAGGCTGCTCAGTGGGACAAGTTCATTGCCACCTACCAACGAAGGGGACGCGCCCGCCTCGCCTTGCACACCAGCATCAGCGCGCAAGACAGTGATGAGCAGGCCGTAAAGTTTGTCGGGCAGTTTCGTGCTGCATCGCTAGCCGTGAAGCGGTTCAGGACTGTGCCAGCACCAACAGCTTTTCGCGCCATTCAGCATCGGCAGGCAAGGCCAGAAAGAACGGGTTGAGCAGCGATTCACGCGCCGGGTAGCTGAACGGCTGGCCGTCCAGTTGCAACACCGCCCCGCCCGCGCCTTCCAGTACGCCCTGCGCCGCAGCCGTGTCCCATTGCGAGGTCGGTGCCAGACGCGGGTAGCAGTCGGCGGCGCCTTCGGCCAACAGACAGAATTTCAACGAACTGCCAATATTGGTCAGTTGCAAAGGTCCAAGACCCGCGGCCAGGCCTGCCAGCAAATGTTCCTGCTCGGGGCTTGAATGGCGGCGACTGGCGACCACGGTGAATGCCTGACCGGCCTGCAGCTCGTTGCGCACGTGAATCGGCGCGGCGTGACCGGCGGTTTCACTGCGCCATGCGCCGAGCCCTGCGCCGCCGAAGTAGCACCGATCATTGGTCGGCATCGACACGACACCAAACACCACTCGGCCATGCTCGATCAGCGCTACATTGACGGTGAACTCTTCACTGCCGGCAATAAACTCCTTGGTGCCGTCCAGCGGATCGACCAGCCACCAGCGCTCCCAGCTTGCGCGCTCACTGAGCGGGATGTCGGCGTCTTCTTCGGAAAGCACATGTATCGAAGGGTCCAGTGCCTGCAAGCCTTCTACCAGCACCTGATGCGCTGCCAGATCAGCCGCAGTCACCGGCGAATCGTCAGCCTTGGCCGTTACTGTGACGTTGGCGCGCCAGAACGGCAGAATCACTTCGCCCGCCAGACGGGCCAGTTCGATGACAGGCGCAAGCAAAGGATGAGGCAGGTTATCCAGCGAATCGGTCATGGTTGGAACAGTCCACGTTGGGTCAGTAGATCGCGAGTCAGGTACAGCGCAGCCAGGGCCCGGCCTTCGGTGAACTGGTCGTTCTGCGCCAGGCTCGCCAGTTCCCGCAGATTGATTTTGTCGACACGGATCGGCTCAGGCTCATCGCCCTCAAGCCGCTCTTCGTAAAGCTCGGTGGCCAGCACCACCTGGATTTTCTGGTTCATGTAGCCCGGCGAAAGCGACAGCTCTGTGAGGTGCTCCAACTGGCCCGCACCAAAGCCGGCCTCTTCCTTGAGTTCGCGATCGGCAGCTGCCAGCACGTCCTCGCCCGGCTCGATCAGCCCCTTGGGCAGAGACAGTTCGTATGCGTCGGTGCCGCCGCAATACTCTTCGATCAATATGGCGTGCTCGTTATCAAGCATTGCGACGATCATCACCGCGCCATAGCCAGCGCCTCGGCCGACCAGACGCTCATACGTGCGCTCGACGCCGTTGGCAAAGCGCAACTGCAGCTCTTCAACGCGGAACAGACGACTGCTGGCGACAATGGCACGGGCAAGTACGGTAGGTTTCTGACGCATGACAGGCTCCTTCACATGGACGGGTTACTATACCGTGGCTTTTGCGAATGTCTGTCTCGGATATGCTGACTCAAACCAACTCCCTCAAGAGGCCAGAATGCTTTCCATGCCCTGGAGCGAAATCGACACCGTCCTGCTGGATATGGACGGGACGTTGCTCGACCTGCATTACGACGAACACTTCTGGATGCAGCACCTGCCGCAGCGTTACGCCGAGCTGCACGGCATCAGCTTCGCCATGGCCTGGCTGGAGTTGAAGCCGCTGTTCGAAAACAACGCGGGCACACTCAATTGGTATTGCCTGGATTTCTGGAGCGCAGAACTGAAACTGTCAGTCCGCGACCTGAAACGGGAAATTGCCGACATGATTGCGCTGCGCCCGGATGCCGAAACCTTTCTGGCGGCCATCAAGCAAGCAGGCAAACGGGTGATCATGATCACCAACGCGCACCGCGATTCGTTGTCGTTGAAGATGGAGCGCATTGAACTGGCGCCGTATTTCGAACGTTTGATCAGCTCACACGACTACGGTTTTCCCAAGGAAAACCAGCAGTTCTGGGATGCCTTGCAGGCGGACACCGCGTTTGACCCGTCGCGCAGTCTGTTTATCGACGACACTCTGCCGATTCTGCGCAGCGCGCAGCGATTCGGGGTGGCGCATCTATTGGCTGTCAGCCAGCCCAACAGCCAGAAAGGCCCCAAGGACACCGAAGAATTCGCAGCCCTGGGTGATTATCGGGAGCTGATCAAGGGCTTGTGAGCCTGACATTGCGCGCTATTGGGCTGGCAGTTTCAGTGAACACGCTGGCCCATTCCTGAGCAAGCTCACTCCCACACGATCCATTTTGAAGTGCGCCCCCCTTGGGAGTCGGGGCACGCTGTCTTGCTCGTGAATGGCGGCGGTCTCATTCCGGAATGCGCAGTACCTGTCCGGGATAAATTTTGTTCACATCCTTGAGCATGGGCTTATTGGCGTCGAAGATTTTCTGGTACTTATTGGCGTCGCCATAGACACGTTTGGAGATGGCGCTCAGCGTGTCGCCCTTTTGAACGGTCTCGAATCTGGAAGGCGTGCTTTCGCCGCCAGCAGAAACGGTCATCTGGTCGTCGACTTTTTCCACCCCTTCGATGTTGCCCAGCGCCGTGATGATTTTTTCCTTCTCTGACTGACTCGATACCTCGCCCTTGATGATGACCGTGCCGTCATCCACTTCGGTCTGAATGGTGGGGTTACCCAAACCCACCTTGGACACATGGGCCTTCAGCACCTCATCTGCGTTGGCGTTGTCGGGGGTGATCAGGTCAAGGATCTTCTCGCCTGCTTCTCTTACGAAACTGAAAATACTCATTCTCTGCCGCTCCTCAGGTGTGCATCAAGAATCTGCTGCATTGACTTTAGCCCTTATAAACCGGGGCCTTGAGTGTTCCGACCAACGTCCCCCTGAACGCAGCCCGACCATCCTTGAGTCTGAACGCGTAGAATCGAGCGCCTGGACTGCCCACCGGAGTGAATATGGACATCAAGCAACTCAAATTCCTGATCGCCCTCGACGAGACGAGACACTTCGGTCAGGCGGCCGCGCGCTGCAATATTACCCAGCCAACGCTGTCGATGCGTCTGCGCAATCTTGAGGAAGAACTGGAGTTGCCGCTGGTCAACCGGGGTCAGCGTTTTGAAGGGTTCACGGCGCCCGGCGAGCGGGTCCTGGCGTGGGCACGCACCGTGTTGGCGGCCTATGACGGCTTACAGGCAGAGGCCGCGGCCTGTCGCGGCCATCTGGTAGGTACGTTGCGTCTGGGCGTGGTGCCGTTGTCGAGCTTCGATCCGCTGCCGCTGCTGCACAGGCTGCACCAGATGCACCCGAATCTGCGCTTCGAGCTGTCGTCACTCAGCTCCGAGCAAGTGCTGGAGCAGTTGGCGAGCAACCGCATCGATCTGGGCGTGTCATACCTCGAACGGCTCGACAGCGAGCGGTTCGACTCTCTGACGCTGGACGATACCCGAATGGGTCTGCTCTACGATCATCGTCATTTCACGTTTGCGCAAGAGGCGGTGAACTGGGAGGATCTGGTCGAATTGCCGCTGGGCATGCTGACCAGCGGCATGCATTTCAGGCAATCCATCGACTATAACTTCCACAGCCGTGGCCTCCAGCCTCATCCGCTGCTGCAAACCGATGCCGTTCATCAGTTGCTGCAGGCTGTGCATGGCGGTTTTTGCTGCGCCATCATGCCGCTGGATGGCGGGCTGGAGACGCTGACCGAGCATTTGCGCCTGCATCCGATTGCCGATGCGCGCACTCTCGCCCAGCTGGGGTTGATCATGCGCCGCAGTGCACCGCGCTCGGCACTGGCGGAAGCCTGCTTTGCGCTGGTGGCAGAAATCCCTCGATAAAACATTGATCGACGTCATCTATCGGTGCATTGGAACTAGCGATTAGACGATACCCGACAAGACGCCTAGTCTTGACGGTATCAATCTGCCGGTATTCAGCCCATGCCCGCCAAGCGCACGGTCAGCACGGCGCCCGTTTACGCGCCCGCGCCCCAAGCAAGCCAGTCTTACAGCTACTCGACACTCGAGGGCCAGGACTCTGCACGCAACGCACTTGCTGAAGAAGTGGCGCTGGCCATTGCCTACAACGGTATCAGCCAGGCCGTCATGCTGGTCAGCCCGACCGATCTTGAAGACTTTATCGTTGGTTTCAGTCTGGGCAGCGGCATCATCGCGTCGCTCGACGAGATCTACGACTTCAAGATTTCCGGATGTGGTTCGGCGATGCAGGCCGAGGTCGAAATTGCCAGCCGGGCGTTCTGGGAGCTCAAGCAGCAACGTCGGCAACTCGCAGGCACCAGTGGCTGCGGATTGTGCGGTGTCGAAGCCGTAGAGCAGGCGCTGCCGGAGCTGGATGTATTGCCCGGCACACCGTTACCACCGATTCAATGGCTCGAAGGCCTGCGCCAGCGCATCGGCGAGTTTCAGCCTCTGGGCCAGCATTGCGGCGCCGTGCATGCGGCGCTGTTCATGGACAATACCGGCACATTATTGCTGGGGCGCGAAGACATCGGGCGACACAACGCCCTGGACAAACTGATTGGCGCACTGATCCGTCAGGACATTTCGCTGACCGGCGGCATCGCCATCGTCACCAGCCGTTGCAGCCTGGAATTGATCCAGAAAGTGCTGCGCGCAGGTATACAGACGCTGGTCAGCCTGTCCTCGCCCACCGGCCTGGCCCTGCAATGGGCACGCCGTCACAACCTCAATTTAATTCACCTGCCGCAGCACAGTGCGCCGCGGGTCTATAGCCCTGCGATGGAGATTCAAGCGTGAGTACCCACCACCAAGCCGACAAGACACCAACCCCTCGCTACAAGCCATACAAAGGTGCGGCAGGCGGCTGGGGTGCACTGATCAGCGTGACACAGGCCTGGCTGGGCAGTGACAACGCGCTGAAAAACCTGCGCATGATGCTCAAGACCAACCAGAACGGCGGTTTCGACTGCCCTGGCTGCGCGTGGGGTGATTCTCCGGAAAGCGGCATGGTCAAGTTCTGCGAGAACGGCGCCAAGGCAGTCAACTGGGAAGCCACCAAGCGCCGCGTCGATGCCGCGTTCTTTGCCCGACACAGCGTGACCGCGTTGCTGGAGCAGAGCGATTACTGGCTCGAATATCAGGGCCGTCTGACCGAGCCAATGGTCTATGACGCCGAAACCGACCGCTACAAGCCTATCGCCTGGGACGCCGCCTTCGCGCTGATCGCCAAACACCTGAATGCGTTGCCAAGCCCGAACATGGCCGAGTTCTACACCTCGGGTCGTGCCAGCAATGAAGCTGCGTATCTGTATCAGTTGTTCGTGCGCGCCTACGGCACCAACAACTTCCCGGACTGCTCAAACATGTGCCACGAAGCCAGCGGTGTAGCGCTGTCGCAAAGCGTGGGTGTGGGCAAAGGCACTGTAACGTTTGACGACTTCGAGCACGCTGACGCGATCTTCGTGCTGGGCCAGAACCCGGGCACCAACCACCCGCGCATGCTTGAGCCGCTGCGTGAAGCGGTCAAGCGCGGCGCCCAGGTGGTGTGCGTCAACCCGCTCAAGGAGCGCGGCCTGGAGCGTTTCCAGCACCCGCAGCATCCGATGGAAATGCTTACCAACGGCGACCGTCCAACCAACACCGCCTACTTCCGTCCGGCATTGGGCGGCGACATGGCGCTATTGCGCGGCATGGCCAAGTTCCTGCTGCAGTGGGAGCGTGAAGCCCAGAACAACAATGCGCCGTCGGTCTTCGATCATGCGTTCCTCAACGAACACACCGAAGGCGTGCTCGATTACCTGGCCGCCATCGACGACACGTCGTGGGACGAACTGGTCGAGCAGTCCGGCCTGACGCTCAATGACATCGAGCAGTCGGCGCGCATGTATGCCAAGGGCAAGAACGTCATCATGTGCTGGGCGATGGGCATCACTCAGCATCGCCATTCGGTGGCGACCATCCAGGAAATCGCCAACCTGATGCTGCTGCGCGGCAACATCGGCAGGCCTGGCGCCGGCCTGTGCCCGGTTCGCGGTCACAGTAACGTGCAGGGCGACCGCACCATGGGCATCAACGAGCGCCCACCGGTGTTCCTGCTCGATGCGCTGGAAAAACGCTTCCAGTTCAAAGTCCCGCGCGAGAATGGCCACAACGTGGTCGAAGCCATTCACGCCATGGCAGAAGGTCGCGCCAAAGTGTTTATCGCACTGGGTGGCAACTTCGCCCAGGCGACGCCGGACAGCCATCGCACCGCAGAAGCATTGAGCATGTGCGACCTGACCGTACAAATCAGCACCAAGCTCAATCGCAGTCATCTGTTCCACGGCAAGGACGGCTTGATCCTGCCGTGCTTCGGGCGCACTGACATCGATATCCAGAACAATGGCCCGCAGGCTGTTACGGTGGAAGATTCGTTCAGCATGGTCCACGCCTCCAACGGCCAACTGCAGCCGTCTTCGTCGCTGATGCGCTCGGAGCCAGCCATCATTGCCGGTATCGCCAATGCGGTGCTCGGTGCCAAACCGGTGGACTGGCTGTGGCTGATTGAAGACTACGACCGGATTCGCGACCTGATCGCAGACACCATTCCGGGCTTCAAGGACTTCAACGAGCGCCTCAAGAACCCGGGCGGTTTCTACCTGGGTAACTCTGCCGGTGCCCGTCGCTGGAACACGGCGTCTACCCGCGCCAACTTCAAGCCAAATGCGCTGCCATTGAGCCTGATCCATGAAAACATCAGTTCGACAGGTCAGATCCCGGACCTGATCATGCAATCCATGCGTTCGCACGATCAGTACAACACCACGATCTACGGCCTCGATGACCGCTATCGCGGCGTGAAAGGTCAGCGCGACGTGCTGTTCGTCAATGAAGCCGACATCATCCGTCTTGGCTTCCAGCCGGGTCAGAAAGCAGACTTGATCTCGATCTGGAGCGACAACCGCGAACGCCGCGTCAAGGGCTTCACGCTGCTGCCGTTCGATATTCCGGCAGGTCAGGCTGCGGCCTATTACCCAGAGGTCAACCCACTGGTGCCGCTGGAAAGCGTGGGCGATGGCAGCAGCACGCCAACGTCCAAGTTCGTGGCGATTCGTCTGGAACGCGCCAGCGAGACCGCCCGGATTATCTGACGCCCACAAAAAAGGCCCGTTTCTGCTCAAAACGGGCCTTTCGCAAGTAACCTCAGACTGCCTTTTCAGACTTAAGTTCCATAGCTAAAACAAAGACTTAGCGGTTTGTGTTGCAGTCGTGTTACTCGTCGGATTTACATTGCTACATTCTTCACTTGACGTGACTATCGCGCCGTCATCCATACGAGATTCAGACATGAAGTATTCATCGATACTGTTGTTGTCTCTTTCCCTGGTCACCGGTTTCGCCTCAGCAGACGGCAACCTGAACTCGGGTATAGGCGGAGCGCTCGGTGGCGTTGCGGGCTCACTGCTCGGTCAACAACTCGGCGGCAGCACCGGCTCGGCCATTGGCGCGGGTCTGGGTGGTGCGGCAGGTGGTGCAGTCGGTGCAGACCGTCGCAACCGCGCAGAGGCAGCCATTGGTGGCGGCCTGGGCGCAGCGGGCGGTAACGTTGCAGGTCGCGCACTGGGTGGCAATACCGGCAGCCTGGTAGGTTCGGCAGTCGGCGGCGGCGGTGGTGCAGCGATTGGTAACTATCTGGGTAACGAAAGCCGCGACAATGATCGTCGTTATCGCGGTGATCGTGATGACCGTCGCGAGTATCGCGGTCATGGCAACCGTGGCAAGCATTACGGCCATCGCAAGCACAATCGCAACTGGCGCGACCGCTGATTGCTGATGCGTGACGTCTGACAGTTTCAAGACTGGCCGCCCTTGAAAGTGGCCAGTTTTCGTTTCAGCGTATCAACCGCTGCAACGCCTCGGACAGCCCTGCTGGCATCGTCATTGGCTGACCAGACGCCCGGTTTACAAAAACCTGAACAAGCTGCCCTACTGCGCAGACTTCATCCTCGCCCGCCTTGAAAACACCCATCTCGTATTGCACCGAGCTGCCGCCGAGCTTGCTCACCTTCACGCCGACTTCGATCAACTCCGGGTAAGCCACCGACGCGAAGTAATCGCAGGACGAACTCACCACGAACGCCACCATGCCGCCGTCGTGAATATCCAGCCCGCCACGCTCGATCAGGTAAGCGTTCACCGCACTGTCGAAAAAGCTGTAATACGTCACGCTGCTTACCTGACCATAGACGTCATTGTCGGTCCAGCGTGTGGTGATGGGATGGAAGTGCGGGAAATCATGACGCTGCGGAGGTTGATCTGGCATCGGCGCGGCTCTGGTGGATTGAAAAAACAGGCGGTGTGGGTTGTCTATTGAAGCTTGCCCTGCACCCACGCTCTCACATCAGCGTAGGGATATTCTTCAAGCTGGGCAAAACCCGCCGTCGCACGGGCTTTCAGCCGGGTAAACAGCGGGACACTGATGCCACACAGAAAGCGAGTCAGGCATTCAGCGCTGGGTGGCTGGCCGCTGTAGTCCTGATGCTTGCGAATGAAATCGCCACACAGTGACTGAAAGTCGCGGCGTTCCAGCGGCTCAAGAGCTGGAGGCTCAGGCAGGTGCGCAACCTGACCGTTACAGACCGAGCAATGCCCGCACCGCTGCGGCGCATTGTGGTCGCCAAAATAGTCGGCCAGACGATGAGTGAGGCATTGATCGCTGGCGAATACTTCCAGCATCGCGTGAATTCGGGCGACTTCCGTCGCTTCATGACGGGCGAAGTACTCATACAGCTCATCGCTTAACGCTTGAGGGTCGAAATCGGTACGTAACAGGCTGTAGACCTCAGTCATCTGCTTGCTTTCGAGTTCGATCCAGCCCTTTTCCTGAAAGTAGTCCAACGCCTTGACCACCCGCGCGCGCTCGGCGCCGTACTGCTGGTACATGCCGTCGAAGTTGACCGTCGCCCAGGTCCGCGCCCGGCTGGAGGTGTCAATCAGCGCTTGAACGAATGCCCGGCGCTCGCCTTCGAAGCGTGACAGGAGTGCAGATGTTTCGATCAGAAACTTGAAGCGGTACTCCGCAAAGTACGCGTAGCGCGGTGCGATGATCCCGCGCAGCTCCAACTGCACCAGCAGTGTCTTGAGCGGCAGTTGGCGGATGTTACTGAGGTCGGCCAGCGGCCCCAGCAGAAACTCCCATTGCCCGTCAGTGCGCGCGCCCAGCAAGTCTTCCAGTACCAGACGAATGCCTTCGCGTTCGGGCGTATCACCGTAAACAAAATTTTCCAGCGTATTGAGGCTGTCCCGGTTGGCCAGCACCAGACAATCGGAGGCCGCGCCATCACGCCCGGCGCGGCCGATTTCCTGGCTGTAGTTCTCGATGGACTTGGGCAGGTCGAAATGCACCACGTTGCGGATGTCGCTCTTGTCGATGCCCATCCCGAACGCAATGGTTGCCACGATGCAATTGAGATTGCCGCTCATGAAGCGCTTCTGGATGGACTCACGCTGATCGCTCGGCAGGCCTGCATGGTAGGCATTGGCGGGCAGCCCGTTCTGTTCGAGATGGGCCGCGATATATTCGGCGGTCTTTTGCAGCGTGACGTACACGATCGTGGGCTGCCCGTGCCGTTCGCTCAGCCATTCGACCAGACGCTGACGTTTGTCACGGCCACTGACCGGTTTTACCCACAGGTGAAGGTTGGCGCGGTAAAACCCGGTGGCCACGATATCGCTCGGCGCAATGGCGAATTTTTCCTGCATGTCGGCGATTACATGCGGTGTCGCCGTGGCGGTCAGCAGCAAGGCTTGCGGAATGTTGAACTCGCGCTGGTAGTCCGGCAGCTTCAGGTAGTCAGGTCGGAAGTTATGACCCCACTCGGAAATACAGTGCGCTTCGTCCACCACCAGCAACGAGATCGGCACTTGCGCGATGAAGCTCCGAAAGCGTTCATTCTTGAGGCGCTCGACAGAGATCATCAGAATCTTCAGTTCACCAGAGCGCGCTCGCGCCATGACGTCAGCGATATCGTCACGGCTTTGCGCCGAGTCGATGCTCGCCGCTGCAATACCATGGCGTTGCAGAAACGCCAGTTGATCCTGAATCAGTGCCAGCAATGGCGAAACCACCAGCGTCAGATGAGGCAGCATCAACGCGGGCAGCTGATAACACAAAGACTTGCCTGAGCCGGTCGGAAAAATGGCAGCAGCCGAACGCCCAGCCAGCACGGCACTGATCGTTGCCTCCTGCCCCGGACGGAACTGCGAATAACCGAAAACCTGCTCGAGGCGCTGATGCATGGGTGGTGTGTTCTCTTGATCAATCAAAACGGACTCGACCTTAGCCTGTCAGGCTCAGCGAATACAGCCCCAAAACGTTTCAGAAATTCGACGATTCGCCGATAACCTTGAAATTTCACGCCATCGCATCCGTGGCAGTCAGCTGAACTTCGCGACGCGCCTTAACGAAGGATTCAAGGAACAGGAATGGATTCCAGACAAACGCCCGAAGACGACGGGGTTATTCGTATTCAACGTCTCGTGCCGGGCCAGGTGGATGTCGTGCTGGGCTCGCACCCGCGCAGACAACACGTGGCGCGTCCGCGGAAAAAGCATGCTTACGGATTCTGGATTGCCGCACTCCTGGTGGTCGCCCTGTTGAGCGCGTTGATCGGGTCACGGCTCCATGCGCCCAAAGCGGTGCCAGTGCCAGCTGTCGGGCAAATCGCCGAGAAAGAGCCTCCCGTAGAGCCCGAAGCAACGCAGCCGATGACTGCAAGCCCTGCGCCCCCTTCGTTGCGGCTGCAACCTTATGTGGTGCCAGCAGCACCAGCCACCGCACAGAGCGCGACGGTGCAGCCGCTGGATAACTGCTTGAAAGACGGTAACGTCATCGATGAAAGCGTGTTGAATTGCCGCTTCGGCCAAGTGCCAAGGTCCACACACAGCGAACCGGCCAAAGGCATGGTGTCGGCCGGTTACATGGCTGACTTCAAGGCAGGCGCCACCCGCCCCGCTGAGCGGCCATCAAAACCGTACATGGTCTCCTCCAACCTGATACGGGAATGGGACGGCCGCAACCGCTATCGTGCGCAGTGGCGGATCTACGGCAAAACCATTGACGGCGACAGCGTGTGTGAAAACTTCCCCGCCCGTTCGGTAGAGCGCCGCGAGTGTCGCAAGTCGGCGCAGGTCAATTTCAGAGAACAATGCCAGGAGTGGAGCAAACGCGCCGTGCGCAACAAAGATGAGCAAAGCAAGGACACCGAACACCTTTATTGTGAGGCGGCCTCGACCTTCACGCCCTGATCGGTCTGGCCGGTTTTCGCCCACTCCCGGAGCAGAAACTTCTGGATCTTGCCGGTCGAAGTTTTCGGCAGCGGCGTGAAGACCACGGTTTTCGGTGCCTTGAAGCCAGCCAGATGCTCGCGGCAGAAGCGCATGATCTGCTCGCCGGTCACTTCCTCGAAACCAGCCTTGAGCGTCACGAACGCACACGGCGTTTCGCCCCACTTTTCGTCCGGTCGAGCGACCACCGCAGCTTCCATGACGGCCGGATGGCGATACAGCACGCCTTCGACTTCAATGGTCGAAATGTTTTCGCCACCGGAAATGATGATGTCCTTGCTGCGATCGCGAATTTCCAGATAGCCGTCCGCGTGCCAGACCGCCAGATCGCCAGAATGAAACCAGCCGCCTTCGAACGACCGGTCGGTGGCGTCGGGGTTGCCCAGATAACCTTTCATGACGGTGTTGCCGCGCATGTAGATTTCGCCAATTGTCGTGCCGTCCCTGGGCACCGGCTGATGGGTCTGCGGGTCGGCAACCATCAGACCTTCAAGCGTCGGGTAACGCACGCCCTGACGCGCCTTGAGCGAGGCCCGCTCGTCCGGTGCCAGCTCATCCCATTCGGACTTCCACGCACACACGGTGACGGGCCCGTAGGTTTCGGTCAGCCCGTACGCATGCGTAATGCAGATACCCATGGCTTCCACCGAAGCAATGACCCTGGCTGGCGGCGCGGCACCGGCGGTCATGGCATTCACAGCATGCCCGAAGGCGATATCGGCCACATTGGGCAGATTGGCCAGTGCGTTGAGCACGATAGGCGCGCCGCACAGATGGCTGACCTTGTGTTCACTGATCAGCGCGATGATCTTTTGCGGATCGACCCGGCGCAGAAACACATGCGTCCCGGCCTGCGCGGTAATCGTCCAGGGGTAACACCAGCCATTGCAATGGAACATCGGCAACGTCCACAGATAGACCGGATGCAAGCCCATGCCCCACGCCATCTGGTTACCGATGGCGTTCAGATAAGCGCCCCGGTGGTGATAGACCACACCCTTGGGATCGCCCGTGGTGCCCGAGGTGTAGTTCAGCGAAATCGGTGCCCACTCATCCTGCGGCCACTGCCAGTCGAACTCGGGATCGCCTGTGGCGAGCAACGTGTCGTAGTCGAGATCGCACAGCGGCTGACCTTCTGCGTACTCGGTGTCATTCACGTCGATCAATAATGGTGGGTTTTCCAGCATGGCCAACGCCGCATGGATCACCCCCTGAAACTCCCGGTCGGCAATCAGCACTTTGGCTTCGCCGTGTTTGAGCATGAAAGCAATGGCCGACGCTTCCAGCCGGACGTTCAGCGTGTTGAGCACAGCGCCGAGCATGGGCACGCCGAAGTGCACTTCAAGCATGGCGGGGATATTGGGCAGCATGACGGCAACTGTATCGCCCGCCTGCACACCCGCCTGACTCAGGCACGACGCCAATTGACGGCAACGCCGGTAGGTCTGCGCCCAGTCGCGGCGAATGGCGCCGTGAATCACTGCTGGGTAATCCGGATAGGTCGCCGCCGTGCGCTCAAGAAAGCTCAGCGGCGTGAGCGCCATGTGGTTGGCTGGCCCTTTGGACAAGCCCTGAAGGAAGATCGACATATGAACACCCTGGCGTATTGTTAGCTCTGGGCCTGATGGGCCGGTGATTTCACGTTGATGCTGTGCTCAGTTATAGCCTGTGAAGCGGGATAAGCGTGACCGACCTTAGGCTAATTCCGACACACCTATAGCCAAAGGCTTACACGAGGTTGGGTAACTTGGCTCTTTTGGACTTTGATGAAGGCTCGTAAGATTGGATCCAACAACTGGTGAACAAGGAGTTCGCCAGGATCAAGGACGATCGACCATCGCCACGACGGCAGCCGACAGGGAGTTGGAATGGTCTTGGAACAAACCCGCTTCGGCGGGTTTTTTTTCGTCCGCGATTTATGCAGGCCGATACGACGATCGATCAAAAAATGATCTGACAGGAATATGCCGCGTCAGATTGTCACTTTTTTGGCTCATGATCAGCGTGACTCGAAGTTGCAACGGCTTCGTATAGCCAATCGCTTACACGCGCTGGAGGCACTTGGCTATTTTTGTCCTACAACAATGACCGTATTATTGGATCCAACAAGTGGTGAGAAGGAAGCTCACCAGGATCAAGGATGATCGACCATTGCCTTGGAGGCGTCCGACAGGAAGTCGGGATGGTCTTGGAAAAACCCGCTGAGGCGGGTTTTTTATTGCCTGCAGAAAAGCCTGGCGCCGGGAGCGTCTATTGGCGGCGGGGCTTTTTCTTGCGCAGGCTCTCGCGATGTTCTTCAAGCGCGGCCTGACGGCTGGCTTCATGACTGCTTTCTTCGCGTTCGGCCCGAAGCGCGGCAAAACCTGCGCGCATTTCACGGTGTCGTCTGCTATTGAGCAGTAACAGGCAGAGCAGCGGGAACAGCAACCCCAGCGCATAGATGAACAGCAATGCGCCGCCTGCCTGGGAGGGAAAGGTGAACAACACCACCGTGAAATTCATCACCATCATCGCAAACACCACCCACAGGCCCCATGTGCGTCCGCGTGTGATCATCAGACCGCCGAACGCGAGCACCATGGCCGCGCCGACAATCGCCAGCACCTGATAAAGCGCGATGCCATCGACCTCCCGAAACCAGGCCTGAGTCGCCTGCACAGTTGCCGTCGCGATTGAAAACGTGGCCAGAAACATCGAGCCCAGAAATGAAGGGAAATATCGGGCTCTGAAGGCGTAGTAATTGTGGTGGTCGGTCATTCAGTCACTTCCTCATAGAGCCCCACCGCAATGCTTTGCATATAGCTGCTTCCGATCAGGCTCAATCCCATACTCAAGACGTCCTGCAGTTGCAGCACCGTTGCAGCCTTGAGTTGAGTGGGCGTCATGCGCGTGGGCAAATCACCGCTCGCCTGTTTGAGTTTCAACAGCTTCGCCGTCAGCTTCGGATTTTGCAGGGTCAGCAGCTCTTTGGTCAGCGCCTTGCGCTGCTGGCGGTTGAGCTCCTTGGTCAAGTCATACCAGGTGAGTCCTGTCGCAGCCTTTCGCGCCTGCATCAGCTTGACGGTGGTCAAGCCAGCGGCCCCGACGCCTGCCAGTGAAGCAACATCCAGAACTGAGGCAATCAACTGGTACGTTTCGGAACTGTCCATGCTGTCGTTGTTGCCGGGCGAGACAACCTCGTTGAGCGTTCTTGTCAGCCCGATGGCGCACTGCGCGGTACTGGCGGCCGTCGAGGCGTAACCAATCGCCGTAATAACCAGACTCGCGCCCCCCGTGAAGGGCACCGCTGCACCGCCGCCAAACACGGCAATCCAGCCCAGAATCGCGCCACCACACGACATGGTGGTACTGAACGCCTCGTAAAGCAGACGGGACTCGCGTGGGTTGGTCTGCACTTCTCGCGCAAACTGTTGCGGTGCAATGTTTCTTTTGGCCTCCCGCAGAATAATCCGCTTGGGTTTGATGCTGCAGACAGGCGTGAATTCGCGAAGTGTGATGACGTTGTAGTCACTGTCGATATAAACGACACCCGCACCGACGATCCCGGGATCGGCGTCGATAGTGGCAAACAGACGCTGTACGTTGATTCTGGCTTCGACACTTCGCCGCGCCAGCATTTGTGACGGGCTGTTGTTGAGCCCGATCATTGCTTGAGACATGAGTCTTCCTTGAATCTGCTCGACCAGGATCACCGGCCTCCGCGAAGGAGGCCGGTGAGTCTATCTATCAACGTGATGCGTCAAATGTGCTTAGACATTCGGGCAAGGGACTGGAGCCCAATCGCCGACGTCAGGGTTTTTGCACATGCTGTTGACCTGGGTCTGACCGGCAGTCGCAACCTGCGCGCTTTCAGCCTGCTTGACCTTGGCCTGTTGCAGATTCTTCTCGGTGCCTACGGCTTCTTTCGGCACAGCTGGCAGTTTGTCCTTCGACGGCTGCTTGATCTTCGAGATCTTCTTGTTCGACGTGGTCGCGACCGGCGCAACATCGGCATTGGCAACGATGACGACGTCATTACGCTTCACACCGACCTGTTGCAGGTCTTTTTCGTAGGCCTGGGTGTAGCTGCTCAGGTCTTCGCTGGCACGGCCATTAACCGCCGTGATCAGGTCGTTGGACTCTTTCAGGCCGGCAACGATTTCAGCCAGGCGCTTGCGGCCTTCAGTGGCATTGATGGTGTTGGCTTTGCGGCCCGAGATCAGGTTAGTGAACTCACGCTGATAGCAGGTCTGGGAAGCCTTGGCGTAAGCGGTGCTGCGATCGATGTCGGCAGCGCTTTTGTTGATGTCGGTGGAGTACGACGCGATACGCGCATTGTCATCGGTGATCTGCTTCTGACGCTCGGTGTAGTAACCCGCTGCGCCGCCCACCAGAGCACCACCCGCCGCGCCAATGGCAACGTTACGGGCCCGCTTGTCGGAGTTGCCGGTCAAGGCACCCGCCAAAGCACCACCTACTGCGCCCAGCGCAGCACCGGTCGCAACCGACTTGGTCATGTCCGAGTCAGTCTGACGCAAGTGTTGAACGGGCTCGTAGCACGTCGGGTAGTACTCGACCTTGGTGCTGGCGCCTACCTTGGAAACCGGCGAGCTTGCGCAACCGGTCAACAGGACTGCGCTGAAACCGGCCGTTGCCAGCAGCAACGCACGACTTTTGGAGGCCGAGACAAGGGGTTTACGGGACAAAAGCATATTGGCGTTCTCTTCTTTAGGTTTGACTAGCCCGGCGCGGCTTGATGCCGCCCGAGTCCCCTCTGTGCTTGCCAGACACCGGCCGGTCATTGCTGACTGGCCGATGCAAGCAATTGCTTCACAATCGTTTCCGGATCGGCGCGTTTCTGCTGGCGGTATTCGCCCACGTGACGCACAAACAGCGTCGCGCGAGCTACCAGGCTTTTGCCGATGATCGGTTTACGAATGAGTTCTTCTTTGATCCGCTGAAACTGAGCCTGAATCACCGCGTCGGTGTAGCGCGTACCCGTCGCCAGGTTGTCGATGTAGATCGCAACCGCGCCATCCAGCGCACTGCGGCCGTTGTCGATCGCGGTCCCGAACAATTTCGCACTGGCTTCGTCTTTGGCAGCAACGGCCTGCTGCTGGCTTTTCTTCAGGTTGGTCAGGCGGATGTTGTAGTTATTGATGGTTTCGGCCACCAGCGCAGCGGACTGGATCAGGTTACCGGCCGCCTCTTCGCGCTGCTGGGCGATGAGCGAGACATTGCGCTTGAGCTCTTCGTTGACCAGCCCCAGCTCCGCTTGCAGACGAGGGTCGGCACTGGCGGCGATGATGCTGTCCAGGCGCTTGGTAGGATCATCGGCGTCGGCAATGTCATCGGTCAGCGCAGCCAGACGGCCTTCCTTTTGCCACTGTTCAAACAACTCTTTGTAACGCGAGCGCGGCGCAGAAAGCGCACCGATCGCCACACGAAAGCCAGTCGTTTCGTTGCTCTGTTCGGTGCCGTCTGCAGCGAACAACGGGTATTCACGACGCATGCCGGTGAACAGCGTGCCCTCGCCCTCCAGATAATTGCCGCCTTTGGCGACAAAGCCGCCGTAAGCACCCTGACGACGTCCGGCGTGCACCAGCTGGAACGACTCCTGAACCATCTCCGCAGCGTTGCCGATCACGTCGAACATGCCGATCGGGTTGGGGAGTTTGGTGCCAATCGGCATCAGCCGCGCAGCCTGCCCGGTGCCGCCAGCAACCTGGTTGAATACCGCCCAGTCGGCGAGCGGCCCGTCACCTTCGCTGCCTTCGGTGCGGCGCGGAAACAGACGCCCGTCCATGTCCTGGCGACTGACTGCCTGAGCACCACGCGCCGCGAACTCCCACTCGACTTCGGTCGGCAGACGGACAAAGCCAACGCCGCCCTCTTGCGCATCAGTGCCGCGCCCGCTGACGGGCAACAGCTCACGGTGGTTTTTCAGCAGCCATGCGCTGTAGACCGCGCTGAAGCGCTCGGCTTCGAAACGCGACAGCTTGACCTTGGGCAGACGCCCCGCCATGCCGGCCGGAGCGTCACACGCCGGTGCCGGCTCGCCGCTGGCAAGCGACTGCGCCTGGGACATGACCTGCGCGTACTGCCGGGCGGTGACTTCATATTTGCCGATAAAGTACATCATCGGTTTGAGCGGCGTTCCGGCGTCGGTCTTGGGCAGCAGCGGGCTGATTGTCTTGCGCCAATCGGCAGGCAGGTCCGTGAGGGTGAACTGGCCATTGATGAAGTCACGGCGATAGCCGGAAATGAACGACTGTTTGTAGCCCGGTTCATCCTCGCTGAAAGGGTAGCCAAGACTGATTTCACGATCGTCCAGACTGCCCTGGGCCAAAATGTACACGTAGCGAAAGACCATTTCGCCGCCACACGGCAGCGGCAGGCTGATGTCATCCGCCAGCGGCTTGGGATTATCCAGCGTGTCGTCATCGTCGGCATACGCGCTCAACGAAGACAGGCACAACGAGGCTATCGCCAGCACCAGGGCGGTCCTGCGCAACTCAAACATCTCTGATTCCTTCCGAAGCTTCGATTCGTGCCACACGCAGGCCACCCAGTGCAGCCGCAATGGCGCTGGCACTGAGAACGGCGCACAGGGCCACGAAGTAATGACGTGGCAACAGGTGACTGGCGTGTTCGCCGGCCACCTGGACAAACAAACGATTCAGGCCCTGCTCAGCGACGCCATACAGCGCCGCGCCTAGCAATGCGGCCAGTGCGCCGCTGTACAACGACTGCAAGACCACAAACAGCAACAGCGCACCGGTACTGAAACCCAGCAGACGCAGGACCGACAATTCACGGCGCTTGCGTTCGACCGACGCCAGGGCGCCGGCGAAGATTGCGGCGCAAGCACCGGTGAGTGCCAACCCGGCGATGATCCAGAACACAATCGACAAATTACGGCTCAACGATTGCACCTGTGCGATGGCCTGCGATTGCGTCGAGACCAACAGGCCGTTATCGGCAAAGTAGCGACGTAGCGGTTCGACATCGTTCAAGTCACGCGCATAAAGGCGGAATGCGGGGTAGATTCGTTGCGCGTGGGAGCCCGTTTCACCGGCCCAGCCCAGCGAAGCGACGGCTCGTCCGTCTCGATAGTCTTCAGCGGCTTCCAGCAGGCTCAGCGAGGCAAACAGTGCGTCACGCTGAAACGCCTCCAACGGCAGAACCGCCGCAACACGCACCCGCATACGTTGCGCCTGAAGGGTTCCCGACATCTGCCGGGTGAACGCAGCCTCAAGCCAGTCGCCGGCCTTGGCATCAAGCTTCTCTGCGGCGGTCTTGCTCAACAGCACGCTGTCCAGACCGGTTGGAGGGGCGACACTGCCCAGCAGCGGATCGCCGGAGGCGGTGGGGATCATCTCGACGTTGATTGCCTGGCCGTTCAGCGACAGGTCTGCCGTTGCGGCGATTTGTCGGGTGCGTGGCAATACGAAGCCGACATCAGGGCGCGCGGCCAGGCTGGCGATGAATGGCAATGTGAAGCGGCCGCCACCCAATGGGATGACTTCGCGTACCGCCGGATCCTGCTCAAGACGCTCGGTCAGGCTGCCAATCAAGCCGAACTTGAGACCAAACAGCACCAACAACGGCGCAATCACTGCAACCAGCGCCAATACGCTGCAGGCCGACAAGCGGCTTTCACTGCGATAATCCTGCCAGGCCAGGCTGGCGACCAAGGAGGCGCGCATCACTTCGGCTCCCCCACCATGGCGGTCACACCGCCATCCGGATCGCGTTGGCATTCGATCCGCAACATGACCAGGCCGGCGCTGCGCGCCAGTGCTTCATCGTGGGTTGCGATCAAGCAGCAGGCATTCTGTTTTTTTGCCTGCTTGAGCAACAGCTGCATCACCCGGGACGCATTGAGCGGATCAAGCGCCGCCGTTGGCTCATCGGCCAACAATAATTGCGGTGCGTGGGCAAGCGCCCTGGCGCAGCTGACACGCTGACGTTGCCCCACCGACAATGCAGCGGGCTTCTTGCGCAATTGATCGGCAATTTCAAGTTGCCCGGCAAGACGCTCGACCGAACCGTCGTCGCTCAGGTTCAACAGCTTGCGTGACAACGCAATATTGCCCTGCACGTCCAGATACCCAAGCAAACCGCCAGTCTGCAACACATACCCCAAATGACGGCTGCGCAGATCGGCCAGGCGCTTCTGCTGCCCGTCACGCCACAAGCCACCGATGTCGTGCTCACCCTCAGGCGTGGAAAAATCGAAACGCTGTACACGGTCCGGGGCTGATACCAGTGCCAGCATATCCAGCAAGGTACTTTTGCCACAGCCGCTCGGACCGACCAGCGCATAGTGCTGCCCCGCGCTGAGTTCCAGACGCGGGATGACCAGGCTGTAGCGCTGACTGCCCTGCCCTCGGGTCTTGTGCACTTCGCGCAGACTCAACATCACGGCAGCGTCGACAGTGGAACGCGGTACAACGCATCACCCGGCTCGGCATCGCCGAAACGGACCCAGTTGGCCAGATCGTTATGGAAGGTTTCATAGAGGCGGATTTTCGAATCCAGCTCATCGATGAAATCTTCCTGCTCGGCCACGCTCAACGACAACCACAGGTCCTGAGTCATGCTCAGTGCTTTACTGCGATATGGCAGACCTTCCAGGTATTCGCCCAGAATGCCACCTTGCGCCAGATTCGCGCCTTTACGTAATGCCGACGGATCGCGGCTCATATAGGCACTGGCGCTGGCGATTTCCTGAAAGAAATCCTTGGGCGAGGTCTGGGTCTTGCGAGCTGCGTCGACGATCAGCTTCAGCGATTGCTGCAGATCGTTGAGCTGCAGCTTGGTGAGCATCACGCAGACCTGAAACGCCGGTTGCGACACATTGGTCAGATCACGATCAGCCGTCCAGGCGCTGACCAGTTGCGGCGCCTGGCTTGAAAATTTACGCCCCAGAAAATCCATGTGCATCGCGTAGCCAATGGCTGCAGATTTTTCGGCAACGCTTGGCGTCGCTTTCATGAGCGGCACTTGCTGCATTGGGCTCTGGTGCACGTTGTGCACGAGGTCCGCGAATGCCGAACCGATTTCATCGACCCGTTCGCCAAACTTGTGCACGTCACCGCCCGGCACCGGAATGTACAGATCCCCGATCTGCGGATTCGAATCAGCGGTGAGGGTCCGGTACTGCTGCTCGGCGTACGCATGATTTTTCTTGCCGGCATCGGTACGCAGGTGCAGTGCATAAATCTTGATCTGCTTGCCGAGCGCGGCCTGGCGCACTTCAGCCTCGTTCATCTGTGTACTGCTCAACGGGTCGCTCTTGCGCAGCGAGCCAGCATCGCTGACCAGCAGAATCAGGCGACCGCCGTAGCCCGACCAGTCCATGCCGTTGACTGCCTGCATCACACCGGCAAAAGAGTCTTCGTTGAAGGCATGGCTGGACACCGAGGTGGCCTTGACCTGCCCGGCCAGCTCCATGAACCGGGCCGGGTCGCGGCCCTGATCGAGCGTCACCAGGGTTTTGCTCAGGTATTCAAGACCCGGGGTCTTGCTGACGTTGTTGCGAAAACCCACCAGCCCAAAGCTGACGCTGTCGAGTTCGCCACGCTGGGCGATCTTTTCCTGCAAGCCGTGAACGACGTCGCGAACCTGATCGATGTAAGGCTGCATGGATACCGAGGTATCGACCACCAGCACGATCGCGGTACGGAACGCATCGGCACTGGCGGGCTTTTTGAGTTCGTTGCCTGCGGTCTTCTGCGGCAGGTTGCCAGGGTCGATCGATGCCACGTTCAGCAGTTGAACCGGCTGGCCACTCGTGTCGAATGTTTCGCGCGATTCAAAAATGGGCAGCAGGTAAAACTGGTCCTGCGGCACTGCACTGGCAATAGGCTCCAGGGCGACGACCTGGCCACTGGCGTCCATGTTTTTTTCGGCTTTGAGCAACAGACTTCGGGCCGCTGCGGGACTGGCAATCAGTTTTTCCAGTTGATCCGGCTGTTGCAAGAACATCACCTGCGCTCTGCCAGAACGCTCGGTGAATTTCAGCACCAGGCTTTGCTTCCAGTCGCTGACTTGATCAGCAGGCAGCCAGCCTTCGCTGCGCCCGTCGCTGGCTGCGCCCACCCGTAGCCAAGGGCTGCCATTGAAGGTCTGACGCTGGTAGACGTAAAGCACCGAAAACGCGGGCAGGTGCTGAATGTCTTTTGCGCCGGGCGCTTTCGCAATGCTGGCGCCAGGCTTGGTCAGGACCCGCTGGAACAGGGTTTTCTTGCCTGGCATCAATAACGGACGTTGCCCGCCATCGCTGTCGGCTGCCAAGGGCGGGCTTGCAGACGCGGCAGCGGTCGCAACCGTGGGTGGCGTGGCCGATGCCGTAGACGCTGTCGCGACTGTTTCAACAGGTGGTTTTGCGACGGCGCTGGCCACAGGCGCATCGTTGCGCAAGAACCAGTAGCCTCCCGCACCCATGGCGGCAGCAACGGCAACGGCCAGCAGCGCCAGTGGCAAGACCCGGCGTTTGTGCGGCGTTTCAGCGGGGCTCTGCGTCTTGCCCAGCGTCAGCGCGGGTGAGGGCTTAGATTCTGGATTCGGCGTTGGCGTCGCAGGCGGACCGCTCGGAATATCGATGGAAACGGGGGTCAGTCCGGCAAGCTCATCTTTTGCCGGTTCAGGTTTGAGCAACGGCTGAAATACCGTGCGTTCCGTATCGTTGACCGCCAACTGGTCCAGCGCCGCCAACAGGGCCTTGGCGTCGGGAAAGCGCTCAGCAGGGTCCTTGGCAAGCAAACGGCTCAGCACGTCCTGATAGCGACCGTGATGAATCGGCAATTCCGGCAAGGGCTCGGTGAGGTGCGCCAAGGCCGTGGACAGCGCATCAATGCCGTTGTACGGCAGTTCGCCGACCAGAATCTCGTACAACACCACGCCCAGCGCGTACAGGTCAGCGCGACCGTCGATGTCCTGGCCCCGCGCCTGCTCCGGGCTCATGTAGCTCGGCGTACCGACTGCGAAACCCGCCTGGGTGAACTGGGTGCGATCGTCCAGCGACTTGGCGATGCCGAAGTCGGAGAGCACCGCAGTACCGTCGGCGCGGAACAGAATGTTGGCCGGTTTCACATCCCGGTGCACCAGCCCCTGCTGGTGGGCATAGCCCAGTGCCGAGGCGATCTGGCGCACGTACAACAGGCCCTGCTCGGCGCTCAGGCCCGCGGCGATGCGTTCCTTGAGCGTGCCATTGGGCAGGAACTCCATGGCCATGTAATACAGGTCATCCACATTGCCAATGTCGTGGATGGTGACAGTGTGCGGGTGGGACAAGCGCGCCAGGGTGCGACCTTCACGCAGAAAGCGCTCGCAAAAGCTCGGGTCAGCCGCCAGCGTCGCCGCCATCACCTTGAGCGCTACCTTGCGATCCAGCGAACGCTGAGTCGCCAGGTACACGGTCGCCATGGCGCCTTCGCCAATTTCGCCTTCTATGTCAAATCCAGGAATCGGTGTGTTCATGCGTATGTTCTTCAACCGGCTTTGACGACGATGGCTGTAATGTTATCGGGTGCGCCCCGGGTCAGCCCCAGATGCACCAGGCTTCGCACGATTTCATACGGATCCCTGTGGCCGAGCACGTCTCGAATTTCATGATCTTCAGCAGTCTTGTTAAGGCCGTCACTGCACAGCAGATAACTGTCGCCAGGCAATATCTGCAGCTGCGACATCGACAGCTCAAGCTGGTCCTGAACGCCAATCGCCCGGGTAACAATATTTGAACGAGGATGCACACGGGCCTGGGCCTCATTGAGCAAGCCGCTGTCCATCAGGTCCTGAACGTAACTGTGATCGCGGGAAATGCTTTCCAGAACGCCCTCACGCAAGCGATACAAGCGACTGTCGCCAGCCCAGATGCACACGCCTCGATCTTCACGTACCGCCAGCAACACCACGGTACTGCCCATCATGCTCACGCCGCGGTGGTGCGTTTCTTCGCGCACTGTCGCGTTGATTTCATGCAGACGCAGGCTCAGATGCTCGACGTAGAGATCCAGCGTCGACACACAGGGCACGCCGCGCAGGGTGTCAACGATCAGGCTGCTCACATAATCGCCCGCAGCGTGACCGCCCATGCCGTCCGCTACCACCCAAAGGCCGTCGGCGGGCACTTCGAGAAACGCGTCTTCATTGACCTGACGGATCATGCCGACATGGCTGTAGCTGGCCGACCTGTAAGTCATTACGGTGCTCGAAGTCATTTGACCTCAGCCCCTTTGCCCAGCAGAAAACTGCCGAAATCCGCAGCGGCCGGAAGCCCTCGGCAACGCAACATGCCGGGCGCGATACTTTCCGAGCCCTTGCCCCACCACACACTGGCCCCTTCGCACGCCCACTCGACCAATGCGGCAAGCCGTGCCTGAGGGGTGTCGCTGGCAGTGCGCTGCAGCCCGGAGAATTCAACGGCTGGCTCACGCGCGGCAACGGCAGGAGCGCCAAGCGCATGCAGCCCGGCCTCGAAGGATTCGAACGTCGCCTGCGGCTCAAGCGTCGCCAGCAACAGTTCTTCTGCCCGTTCGAACCAGTCATCTGCCGCACCGATCAGGGCACCTGATGCCTGGTCAGCTTCGATAGGCACTGCCACCGTCAGCGGGAAATAACGTCCGACGCGGTCAATACTCGGCATCAGCACACCGGCTATCGCCTGAGGTCCGCAGACGTCGGGGGCGAGGACAAAACGCCAGAGCGGGCTGACCAAATAAGCATCCAGCCACGTCTGCCCCAACTGTTTCTGACTGGCCAGCAGACCGGCTGCCAACCAGGTATCCCACGCCTGAATAAAGCTTTGCGGCAAACCGCGGCTGACAAAGTCACCGCGGCTGGCCAGTTTTCCGTAGAAACCCACCGTTGTCATAGCCGCTCCGGCAGGCTGAAACCGCTAAGCACGCGGCTTTTGAACGGGTTGAAGGCGCTGTTGGCGCGTAATTCGTACGAGATACTTGCCCCATCCACACGTAGACGCAGGTTGAAACGGTCCGGCGAATTGCCCGCCGTCAGGTCCGACTGCTCGAGCAGACGAAACCAGGCCCATGGGCCATCAAGCGTTACGCCAGAGCGGCCACTCGCTGAAGGCGGTGAAATGGACAACCGCACCACACCGATGCTGCCGGGATTGGGCCACTGCATGGCCACCGGACGGCTCGGGCCGTGGTCGTAGCTGATCTGCTGCCCATCCAGGTCCAGCAGAAACTGGGTGATGGAGGTGTCCATGGCGATAGGCTTGAGCTCGAAACGCACCGTCGGCTGAGTGCCACCGGAACGGAAAAACGCATCACGAATGGCGCTAGCACGCTGAAAGGTCTGCAAGACACCTGCGTTGATGCCCAGTTTTTGAGCGGCGCCAGGCTGCCAGCGCCAAGTGCTCGCAGAAGTATCAACGTAAGGCTGCAGGTATTTGCGGAAGTAGCTGTCCATCACACCGCCAACACCGAAGAACTGGCCGAAGTCATCCAGCGTGGCATCGCGTGCACTGCCGGGAGACATCGGGTAACGGCCACTCAGCGACTGGCGATAGACGTTCACTACTTCGCTGACCCACGCGGCATTGAGCTGATTGCGTACGCCACCCATCATGGTATTGGTGGTGGAACTGACCACGGACTTGACCAGCCCCTGCACCAGCGGCGGCTGCCGCTCGGCGGTCAGGCTGACGCGTGCGGCAGCGGCAGTGGCCTGGTTCTTGGCCTCGCCAAGCAACGCATCGCCACTGGCGCCAACCATCGCACTGACCTGCACGTAGAGCGCATTCATGTCGGAAAGCAGCGCGTCAATCGCTGCGGGTTCACCCTCGCCCTTACTGACCAGACTCTTGAGGTCAGCAAAGTGGGCACTGACCGGATCTTCGGTCGCTACCGGCGTGTTACTGACAGTGGCCTGCTGTTGGCCCAGCAACGAACCCAGGCGCTGCTTGAGCTGGTCGACATTGCCGTCCACCTTCTTGCCCTGAGCAGCAAGCAGTTTGTCTTCTTCCTGCGGATCGGTTTCCTTGGCTACAGCTGCCAGCAGCTTTTTCAGCGGCGAGCTCGGGCCAGATATCACCCGCAGCACGTCCGCTGCCTGCGACACACTGGTGATCGGCACAAAGTCGATGTCGGCGAGCAAGGCATCCCACTGGCGCATGTAGTCCTGGAAATACAAACGACGAACCTCGGCAGCAAGGCTGGCGACGTCCAGTTGTTCGGCCTGATCGCGGCCGAGCACCCACTGTTCTTCTGCAAGCGTTGAAGCCTGATTCAAGCTGCTGAGCAGAAACCCTTCGCGATAGCCTTTGGCGGTAAACAGGCCACTGAGCGGTTCGGTCAGCGGCTTGCCGCTTTTGCGACTGAACACCAGCGCGGCATCGCGGCCACCTGCCTCACTCAATCGAAAGTCCGGCACGCCCTCGGGCAGCTTCTGGCGCCTGACCCGGTCATACACACGTTGGGCCACTGGCAGTTGCTGCAATTGGCGGCGCAGATCGTCGATCAAACGCTGATCAAGACGCGCCTTGGGCGGATGGCGCTCAAACAGCGCCTGCAAATGCTCGCCCAGCGCCAGCCGTTGTTCTGGAGGCAGATCGCGTGGCAGGCTGGTGTCCCAGTCCAGTGCGATCCATGCCTTGATGAAATCAGGGTCGTAATGCTCGTTATCCGCGAGCATCAGGTAGGCCTTCAGGCCTTCGTACAAGAAGTCCGACGAGCCGCCGTTGTGCAGTTGCTCCTCAAGACGCGTCACCAGTCGAGGCGCGAACACCGCGATCAGCAGCTTGCGGTACACGCTGGCTGATTCGGCTTCGAGCATATCGCCCTGATACAACCCCAGGCCTTCGGACCAGCCCGGTGCGTCGCCCGCCAAGTGCCTGACCGCATTGAGCAGCGGCAACACGGCCAACACATCACGCTGGGCAGGACTCAGGTTTTGAACGGTTTGCCCCAGTGGCGCGACCTTTTGATCGACCTGAGCGATGTAGGCCTGATTGGCGTTGTAACTGATCAGCCATAACGTGCCGACCAGTAATACAACCGCCACGGTTGCGGCCAGTACACCTCGGGCGATCCATTTGCGGCGACGCTCGACCTTTGGGTCCACGCCCATCAGCCCCTGCTCGGCAAAGGCCACCGCGGTAAACAAACGTTCGATGAAGTAACTGCGTCCGGTACCGGTCTGGCGCGCCAATTGTTGGCGGTCGAGGTTCATGCTCTGCGCCATCGAACCGATCAGACGGTCGATAGGGCTGCCTTCCTGCGTACCACTTGTGAAATAAACACCGCGCAGCAACGCACGCTCTTCGAATGCGTTGGGCTTGAACACGCCATCCAGGAAACCTTGCAGCGATTGCCTGAGCGCAGCGAACTGCTGCGGGAAACCGTAAATCAGATCACGTCGCGCAGGGTCACGCTCTTGCTGCAGACGCTCGACCAGACGCTCGTTGAGGCGCTGCTCCAGGGCTGCAAATTCATTCTGGAAATCCTGCAGCGGCCCTTCGACACTCTTGCCGTCATCCAGCCCGAAGGTCATGCCCCAGACCTGAGCGCGCTCCTCCTTGCTCAGCGCATCGAAGAACTCCATGAAACCCGGCACAAGGTCGAGCTTGGTCAGCATCAGGTAGATCGGGAAACGCACCCCCAGCTGGGTGTGCAGTTCCTGAATCCGCAGACGAATCGCAGCGGCGTGAGCGGCACGCTCTGCCTCACTGCTCAGCAACAGGTCAGAGAGACTGATGGCAATGAACGCCCCGTCGATAGGCCGACGTGAACGTTGCGTCTTGAGCAGGTCAAGAAAACCCAGCCAGGCGGCTTTATCAACCTGGGCATGGCTGTCCTGAGTGGTGTAGCGGCCTGCGGTATCCAGCAGTACGGCCTGATCGGTAAACCACCAATCGCAGTTACGTGTACCGCCAACGCCTCGGATCGCGCCAGCACCCAATTGCGCTGCCAATGGAAAATGCAGACCGGAATTGACCAGCGCAGTGGTTTTCCCCGAACCCGGTGGACCGATGATGACGTACCACGGCAGCTCGTACAGGTTACGACGCTGATCGCCACCCAGACGGGCCTTCTTGAGCAGGGTCAGCGCTTCGTCCATGCGCTGGCGCAGGGTTGCCAACTCTTCGGCAGTCGCCACACTGGCAGGGTCTGGCGCAGTTTCGGCGGCCAGGCTTTGCATCACCGCGGCAGCCTGACGGCGCGCCTGGATGATGCGGAACACGCGATAGGCGATCCACGCGGCAAACAGCAAAATGATCAGCGCCCAACGACGCCCTTCCGGCACCAGCACTTCAAGCAGCGGACCGACAAACCAGATGATCAGGCTCAGGGCAATCAGCCCCAGCAGCGGGACGATCCAGCGAATGACAAAACCGAAAAAAACCTTCACTCGACCCCCTCCGCCAATACAGTGATTTCAACCCGACGATTCTTCGCCCTTCCCTCGGCAGTCGCGTTGGAACCCAGCGGTTCGGTGTCGCTACGCCCCTCGGCGGTAAAGCGCTGCGGCTGGCCGGTCTTGGCCGCAAGGATCTGCAGCACCTGATCGGCGCGTGCCTGGGACAAAGCCCAGTTGGATGGAAAGCGCAGCGTGGCGATAGGACGGTTGTCACTGTGGCCGGTGACGCGCACATTGCCTTTGACCTTGCGGATGGCGTCGGCGATGCGCAGCATCAACGGCTGGAAGTCATCGACAATGGTCGAGCTGCCGGATGCGAACAGCTCGTCACCGCGGATGGTCACGACGGAGCGGTCCACGGCGTCCTCGACGGCCACCTTGCCGGCCTTGATCTCTTCAGCCAGAAAGCCTGCCAGGCGCGGGCGTTCGACCAGTTTGGGCTGCACGACCGGACGGTCAATGGACTGCACCGGGATCTCGCCCAGCGCATGAATGTTCTTGAACACCGGCTCGGCGTCCGACGCCAGCTTCAGTCGCAGCACGAACAACAACAGCAGCAACAACGCCAGCCCGATAGCCACACCGACCCAGGGCGGCATGAACTGAGTCAGGCGGTCACGGGCCAGCGTCAGCCCGCGCCAATGTGGCGACAGCTCGCGCTCATGCTCGCCTCGCGCGCTGCGAATGGCGGCACTGGTGCGTTCACGCAACGCCTCAAGCTCGCTGCGCCCGTTATTCATGACGCGGTAGCGGCCTTCAAAACCCAGGCACATGCACAGGTACAACAGCTCCAGCAGATACAGGCGCTCACGTGGGCTTTGCAGGCAATGATCCAGCAGCTGGAAAACCTTCTCGCCACCCCAGGCTTCGTTGTGCACCGTGATCAATAAACTCTGCTTGCCCCATTCGCTGGTGCTGCCCCACGGCGTACTCATCACCGCCTCATCAAGCGCCGTGCACAGCACATAACGGCCCAATAGTACGTCGTTGCGTGCCACCCCGGCCGCCTCCGCCCGCTCTTCGAACTGACGCAAATAGGCGAGCAATTGCGCACGCAGGCTGGCCGGTGCCGGGTGGGCAATGGTGCTGCGCAGTCGCGTCAGCAATGCCAAAAGTGGGCCGGCCGCGCTTTCGAGGGGGTTGAGCCCCTGCGCCTGACCGGTACTCAGCGGCGCAGACGCCACATTGAGCGGCGGCGCCTGCTCTGCATTGCCGCCGGGAGGTGCACTGCGGCCACCCGGTCGCGGCATGAATTGGGTGCGGTCGTTGGCAGGTTGAGACGAGCCGTCGTCGTTGGAATGCATCGCGACTTATCCTCGAATGGCCCAGAAGGCCAGATTCAACCCGGGAAACTCGCCGGCGATGTGGAATGCAAACCCACCGGAATGCATCAGTTGCTTCCAGTGCTCACTGCCGCGATCCAGTTCGTAATACGTCGAGCCTGCATGGAACGGAATCTGCCGAGGCGCTACAGGCAGTGGCAGCAGACCGATACCCGGCAGTTGCAGATTGACCAGGTCACGAATGTGCTCGACCGAGCCGATTTTGCTCTGCTGGCTGAAACGCCCGCGCAGCGTTTCGCTCGGGATGTCGGCGCGCACCACCAGAATGAAACTGGCGGTGTCGATGAGGTTTTTGTCGGCGAGCATTGCTACGTGGACGCCGTAAGCTTTCTCGACAATCGGGATCGGTGTGGCCTTGCTGTCTATCAGCATCGACAGCGCCTCGCGCAGGGCATGCATGACCGGCGTGAAGCTCGTTGTCAGGTCGTCATGCAGGTAGCGCGGAAACTCTTCAGGGCGACGATTACTGGATGAGAAGGTTGCAAACTCGCCAGCCAGACTGACCAGCTCGCTGTAGAAACGCTCGGGATGCAGCGGGCTTAGCTGGCTCAGATGGTTGATCAACGGCTCGGCGCGATTGACCAGTTGCAGCAGCATGAAGTCTGCGATTTCCGATGCGCCGCCCGCGCCCGAAGCCACAACCCGGCCGGCCAATGCTTCGCCGCGCTGGCGAAGCAGGCCCTGCAAATCACTGCGAAACGCTGTCAGCGGCCTGCTCGCCGCCACATCGAGCACCGGCGGGATGTAGCTGTCGTCAAGCACCAGCGCACGGTCGGCACGCTTCTCCTTGACGCGCACCACGCCGATGGCGGCGTAGTCGCTCAAACCGTCCTGTGTCGTCAACAGTCGCAGGGCTCTGGAACCGACCGCTACCGGCGCACGATTCTCGAACGGGGCGTTGTCATCCCGCACTTCACGCACCTGGCTGAGGTAGCGCGCGCCGCCGAGTTCTTCACCCTCGTCCACGGTATCGCGTGCACCCGCCCGCTTGAGCGGCAAGGCCAGATACACCACCCCGTCACGCAGGCTGTCATCAATGCTCAGCGGGCTGGGTGCCAGATCATCATGAGGGATGCTGAAGGGAGTACCGTCCGGCAGCAGCCCCCTGGCCGAAACAATTGCCAGCTTGCCCTGCGCCAGCAGGCCCTGATCGATCAACAGCTCGGAGAATCCCCACGCGCCTGCTGACAACGGACGGCTGCGGGCGTCAATCAGGTTTTCCAGATAACGGTCATGTTGCTGGAAGTGCTGCGTTCCAATGAACATGCCTTCCGACCAGACCACTCGATTGTTCCAGGACATGGGTACTCCGTTTGCCTATTGAGCCGGGCGGGATGGGTTGGCGACGACGTCTGCACGAATCGCATGCACATCGAGGCTGATCTGGTATTCGCTGGCCTGCCGCGCCGGAACGTTGATAACGGCGCGCCACTGCGCTCGGTCAATTTCCCGATAGCCGACCACCAGCCCGACGTGACGGGTTGCGGGGTCGAGATTGCGCAAGACGCGCTGCAATTCGCCGGGCTGGACCAGGACTTCGTCCTGATCGATCAGGTCGGGCCCCAGGGTGGCCGAGGCACGCTCGACCAGTGCGAAATAATCTGCACGCAGAAAGGACGCAGTATTTTTCAGCTCATAGATCCGCACGCGCACCGGCGCCGCCTGGCCGGTCGCGCCCGGATTGAGCCCGGTGATGGCCTGGAAATTGAGCATGACGGCAGTATCCGAAGCAGGCGCAGGTGCGTCCTTCGGGGCTTGCACATCCTTGGCACAGGCACTCAACAGCAATACGGTGAGAGCTGCCAATACAACGCTGCGATACATCCTTATTCCTCAATAATACCGTTGGCCATCAATGGCCAAACCTGCCGCTCAGGGGCGGCGAACACGCGCGCTATGTTCCTCATAGGCACGGCTGAACTCCCGCCCGAACAGATCCTGAAAATCGTCCTCGGCTTCGCTGGAAATCTTGCTGTAAAGCGCAGTGAACTGCTGCCAGTACTGAGCCTGCCGGGAGCCACTGAACAGGCCCGACAAACCACCCGACGGGGCGCCCATGCGCGCCTCCAGCTCAGCGGGCTCAAAGCGGTTGAGCAAATGCTTGATGGCCGCTTGAACACCTGCCATCACAGCCAACTGATGCGCGCGCAGGTCATCGAAACTGTCGGCTACCGCCTGCTCTGGCGCCATGAACGCCTGGTTGCCATGACGCAACAAGAGCATCAGCGCCTCATCGGCATTTGGGGCGAATTTGAGTGGGTTGTTTTCCACAGGACCAATCATGGTCTGTTGCATGCGGAACTCGCCCTTGAGACTGGTGCGCGCACGCAAAACATCGATCAAACCCTCGACCATCAACCGATAGCTGCGTCCGATGGCAAACATCTGCGCCTCGGCCTGCGCCTTGTCGATATTCAGTTGATCAAGACCTGCGCCACGCAGAAAAGCCTGAAGCAGATCGGGCTGGCCTGTTACTGACGCGTCAGCCTGCAACGGCTCGGCAACAAAGGCTGGAGCGGGTACCGGGACCGGAGCAGGGGCTTGTACGGGCTCCAGCGGGGCAATCGCCGGTTCGATGGGCTCAGGGGCTTTCGCAAGCACCGGCGCGGGCGTCACAAACTCAGGCAGCGGGGCTTGTGACGAAGGCGCGACAACGTCGGCAAAAGGGTCCCAGTCATCCGGAATGAGCCCGGCGGACGGCGCTGGCACTGGCCCTGGCGCAGACACTGCTGGCGGTGCAGGCTTTATCGTCGGCATCGGGGCGCGAAAATCATGCTGTTCGGCAGGCACGTGATCGGGTTGAGTGGGCGGCGCGACGCTGGACGGAGCCAGAAAATCAAACAGGTCGGGGAACGTATCCTGAGCCGAGCCACCCTTGAAATGCGCGGTTGGCGGCAGACTGCTCACAGCCGGTGTACTGAGCTGCGCGGGCGAGTCCTGGCCCGCCATCAGCGCTTCAAAACTGCTCGACGGGCTGGCGCCTGCCAGACTGCCTTCAACGGCTTGCATACCAAAATCAATGCGTGCCTGAATTTCATATTCACCGATGCGGACAATCTCGCCGTCCTGAAGCGGCTCGCTGTTGCCACGACGCAGCCTGATGCCCGCCTTGACCAACTCGACACCGTTTGTGCTGTAGTCGGTTAGATAGTAACGGCCGTCTTTGTATTGAATAGTGCAATGTTTCTGTGAAACAAGGCGCTCCGGATCAGGAAGTACCCAGTCATTTTCTTGACCACGGCCAATTGCCATCACTCCTGTGTCCATTGATTTCTCGGGACATTGTCCGGGTGTGATCTTGTGGTAACTAGTGATAGTCAAACACAGCGACATCGCGGCTCCTTGCTTATATCGCGCCTGAACAACAACGAAGGAAAAATCTGAAGCGAAAAAGCGAGACAGGCTCGGACAGAAAACGTTCAAAAATTATTTTTAAATGTCATGCGCCATGAAAAAGCGCGAGCTTATACATAAAACCGTGACAGTGGCACGCGCGTCCCGAATAACTACATTTTGGCTGCCACCCCCGTCACAACTGCACGAAGCGGGCATAGCTTAACCTTGACAAGCGATATGTACTACACCAAAAATGCACCACGCCAAACCGTCTATGATTTCATATTGATATCACGCGACAGCATTGAAGACAATTCTCGAAAGTTGTCCAAAAAAATTTCCCAACGCGAAGCAATACAACATCTGACTTGATAAGGAGATCGATTTTGGTGGATGTCCCGCTCTTGCTCGCAGCAGTTTCCAGCCACTCGCCTTGTGGCGAGGACCTGGAATATGACTCGGACTTTCTGCAATTGGAGCGTGACGCCCAAGGCAAACCCGAACGCGTCATGGGCGACTCTGTTCAGCCTGCCGAGCCGCCTCAATGGCGCGCAATCGAGCAGTCCAGTACCGCACTGCTACAACGCAGCAAGGACCTGCGTATTACCCATTTCTTATTGCAAAGCGCGCTGGCCCTTGATGGGTTTGCAGGCGTGAGCAATGTGCTGACATTGATCAGCGAGCTGCTTAAGCAGTACTGGGCCGATCTTTATCCGCAGCTTGATGCCGATGACGACAACGACCCCACCGTTCGCGTCAATGCACTGGCAGGCCTGGCCTGTGACACCAATGTCCGCCTGCTGCGTGAAAGCGTTCTGGTTCGCTCGCGGGCATTCGGCACGATCAGCCTGCGCGCCGCGCTCAACGCCACCGGCCTGCAAAGCTTTGCCGACGAAACGCTGAGCAGCGAAGCATTGTCCGGGGCACTGCGCGACAGCGATCCCGAACAGTTGAATGCAACGCGCCTGGCGCTGAGCGAATCGCGCCAGGCAGCCGAATTTATCGAGCGCTTTGTGTCGGACCAGGTGGGCTCGGCGCAAGGCGTCGACCTTTCAGCCCTCAAGCAACCGCTCAAGCAAGCCTTGCAGATTCTGGGTGAACAACCCTCTGCCGATGGCAATGAACCGCCGTCCGCCACACTGCCCCTCGACACTGACGACAGCGCCGCGCCAACCTCCAGAGCGCCTGCGCCAATGGCTGTGACGGCCTCGCAAGACATCGCGAGCCGCGACGACGTACTGCGCAGCCTGGATCGAATCCTGACTTATTACGCCCGGCACGAGCCTTCAAGCCCGCTGCCGGTGTTGTTGAACCGAGCGAAGAATCTGGTGCACGCCGACTTTGAAGCGATCGTGCGCAACCTGATTCCAGACGGTATGTCCCAGTTCGAAAACTTGCGCGGACCCGAGACTGACTGACTCCTGCAAAGGGCTTCAATCCGGATCACGCAATCCCGTTACCGGCAACGACCGATGACGCCAATACCGTCGCAGCAGCGACCAGGAGGAGCAACGTGGCGAAAACCAGTTCTCAGAAATTCATCGCGCGCAATCGCGCGCCTCGAGTTCAGATCGAATACGACGTAGAGCTTTACGGCGCGGAGAAAAAGGTCCAGCTGCCTTTTGTCATGGGCGTCATGGCGGATCTGGCTGGCAAGCCGGCAGAGCCTCTGGCAGCCGTTGCTGATCGCAAGTTTCTGGAAATCGACGTCGACAATTTCGACTCACGCCTCAAGGCCATGCAGCCACGTGTGGCATTCCATGTGCCCAACGAGCTGACCGGCGAAGGCAATCTGAGCCTGGATATCACGTTCGAAAGCATGGACGACTTCAGCCCGGCAGCCGTCGCTCGCAAGGTTGACTCGCTGAACAAGCTGCTCGAAGCGCGGACTCAGCTGGCCAACCTGCTGACCTACATGGACGGCAAGACTGGCGCTGAAGAAATCATCATGAAGGCTATCAAGGATCCGGCGTTGCTCCAGGCCCTGGCGAGTGCGCCAAAGCCTCAGGACTCCGAGCCCAACGCGTAATCAGGACCACAGATCATGACCGAATCCAGTCGCGAAAATCAGGTACAGCAAGGCACCACTGAGCAGACCAGTGAATTCGCTTCGCTGCTGCTGCAGGAATTCAAACCCAAGACCGAACGCGCTCGCGAAGCCGTCGAGACCGCGGTGCGTACGCTGGCCGAACAGGCATTGGCGCAGACCGATCTGGTGTCCAACGACGCCATCAAGTCGATCGAGTCGATCATCGCCGCCATTGACGCCAAGCTCACCGCACAGGTGAACCAGATCATCCACCACCAGGACTTCCAGCAAGTGGAAAGTGCCTGGCGCGGCCTGCACTATCTGGTCAACAACACCGAAAGCGACGAGCAACTGAAAATTCGCGTGTTGAACATTTCCAAGCCGGAGTTGCACAAGACCCTGAAGAAGTTCAAGGGTACGGCATGGGACCAGAGCCCGCTCTTCAAGAAGATGTACGAAGAAGAGTACGGCCAGTTCGGCGGTGAACCTTACGGTTGCCTGGTCGGCGATTACTACTTCGACCAGTCGCCACCGGACGTCGAGTTGCTGGGTGAGCTGTCCAAGGTCTGTGCAGCCATGCACGCCCCGTTCATTGCCGCGGCGTCGCCAACGGTGATGGGCATGGGTTCCTGGCAGGAGCTGTCCAACCCGCGTGATCTGACCAAGATCTTCACCACGCCTGAATACGCAGGCTGGCGCTCGCTGCGTGAATCGGAAGACTCGCGCTACATCGGCCTGACCATGCCGCGCTTCCTGGCACGTCTGCCGTATGGCGCCAAAACCGATCCGGTGGAAGCCTTCGCCTTCGAAGAAAACACCGACGGTGCAGACAGCGCCAAGTACACCTGGGCCAACGCGGCCTACGCGATGGCGGTGAACATCAACCGTTCGTTCAAACACTACGGCTGGTGCTCGCGGATTCGCGGGGTCGAGTCCGGTGGCGAGGTAGAAAACCTGCCTGCGCACACCTTCCCGACTGATGACGGTGGCGTGGATATGAAATGCCCGACCGAAATCGCCATCTCCGATCGCCGCGAAGCAGAACTGGCGAAGAACGGCTTCATGCCATTGCTGCACAAGAAGAACACTGACTTTGCAGCGTTCATCGGTGCGCAGTCGTTGCAGAAGCCTGCCGAGTATGACGACCCGGACGCGACCGCCAACGCCAACCTGGCTGCACGCCTGCCTTACCTGTTCGCGACCTGCCGCTTTGCTCATTACCTGAAGTGCATCGTGCGCGACAAGATCGGCTCGTTCAAAGAGAAGGACGAAATGCAGCGCTGGCTGCAGGACTGGATTCTCAACTACGTCGATGGCGACCCGGCTCACTCCACCGAAACCACCAAGGCCCAGCACCCGCTGGCGGCAGCAGAAGTGGTGGTCGAGGACGTCGAGGGCAATCCGGGTTACTACAACTCCAGGTTCTACCTGCGTCCGCACTATCAGCTTGAAGGCCTGACCGTATCGCTGCGGCTGGTCTCCAAACTGCCGTCGGCCAAAGGCGCCTGACCTCGTTTGCGCGTAGCGCCGGGCGAATGATCTGTTTCATTCACCCGGCGCTGTCCGCAGACCGGTTTTGCGAGTGCCCTGCACTCGATCGCGAGCACGCTGCGCACCCATGAGGGCGCGCAGCCAATCAACAAAAAGTGGTCAAGGCCACATCAGGAGAGAACATGGCTGTCGATATCTTTATCAAGATCGGTGACATCAAGGGCGAGTCCATGGACAAGGCCCACAAGGACGAAGTCGATGTCTTGAACTGGAGCTGGGGCATGTCCCAGACCGGCAACATGCACACGGGCACAGGCGGCGGTGCGGGCAAGGTCAACATTCAGGACCTGTCGATCACCAAATACGTCGACAAATCGACCCCGAACCTGATGATGCACTGCTCCAGCGGCAAGCACATCGACAAGGTCAAGCTGACCGTGCGCAAGGCCGGCGGTGAAAGCCAGGTCGAGTACCTGATCATCAACCTTGAAGAAGTCCTGATCACCTCGCTGAGCACCGGCGGTTCGGGCAGCGATGATCGTCTGATTGAAAACGTCACCTTGAACTTCGCTCAGGTACTGGTCGATTACCAACCGCAGAAAGCCGACGGCACCAAAGAAGGCGGCCCGGTCAAATACGGCTGGAACATCCGCTCCAACACCAAGCGCTAAGTACGCCCGGCCCCGGCACCGCCGCCGGGGCCTTCGGTATCAGGACACTCCGATCCACGCCGTATCGAGATTGAATGATGGCCAAGCCCTCTTTTATCAATTTGTGGAAAGCGTACGAAGACATGATGGGCACCTCGCCCAGCGGCAAGCCTTGTAACGGCCCATGGGCCAATCAATGTGCGATCCGCCTGAGCATTGCCTTGTGCAACGAACGTACGCTGGTGGTCAATGATTCAACGTACAGCGAGCCTCGCTGCGCCCATGAGCATGCCCGCGGCGCCGAATCCCTGGCGAACTGGCTGTGGAAAAAGCAACAGCTCGGCGCGCCAAAGATCTACACCAACAGCCCGGCAGACCGGACCCGGTTGCTGGACAGTAAAGGCATCATTTTCTACAAGGATTTCTACGCTCAGCCAAACGACCGCGAGGGTCACCCCACCGGCGACCACATCGACCTGTGGAACCGTGGACAGACCCAGACCGGCGACTACTTCCACCGGGCCAAAGCCGTCTGGTTCTGGGAGTTGACGTGATGCGCAAATGGGTTGTGCTTCCGTTGCTGACCGCTGCGCTGATCAGCCTCAACGCGTGTGCCGAACAGGCTGATCCTGCCCGCAATGGCCTGACCAAGGCCGAACTCGGCGGTCAGCAGCTCAGCCTGAGTAATGAGCAGGGCCGTTGCACCCTGAACCGTGCAGGCGCGGCGTCCCTGACGCTCGAGATGCAATGGCCCTGCCGGTTCAGCGAAGACCTGCAAAAGAACGTGCGCGTGGAAACCTACCGCAAGGCGTTGATCATCATGGTCGAACGCAGCGATCCGTTGCCCGCGCCGAGCAAAAGCTGTGTCACCGACCTGCAGCCTGTCCGCCTGCTGAACGGCAAGCTTGAAGCCTCGCCCGTCAGCCGGGTCGCTGCCTGTGGCCCCAGCCATTGGGATCAAAAAGCATTCATCTGGCAGTTTGACTGGTGACTGCATGATCCCCCGCGAGCGCCTGCAGCCATCGCTGCTTGACCGCCTGACTGACGAAGACCCGAGCAATCCGCAGGAGAGCGCGGACAAGCGCGTGCTGTCCGTCAATCAACTGAAGGCATCGGTCCTGCGCGACTTGAGCTGGTTGTTGAACACCACTTCGCTGCTGGATGCTGACGCCACGTTGCACACTCCGGCAGGCACCTCGGTGGTCAATTTCGGCTTGCCCGCGCTGGCGGGTAACAGTGCATCAAGTATCGACATCAGCCTGCTGGAAAGCCTGATTCACCGCGCCATCACCACTTTCGAGCCGCGAATCCTGCCCCAGACACTGCAAGTGAGGGCCAGGGTTGGCCGTGACGAAATGAACCATAACGCGTTGAGCTTCGAGATTCAGGGCGACCTGTGGGCACAGCCTGTGCCCTTGCCGCTGCTGCTGCGAACCGAACTGGACCTTGAGTCCGGACATGTGCAGGTCATGCCCGCCGAGCAAAGGAGGCGCTCATGAACCCTCGCCTGTTGGGGCTGTACAACCAGGAACTGCAGCACATTCGTGAGAGCGCAGCCGAATTCGCCAAGGAATACCCGAAGATTGCCGGACGCCTGACGCTGTCGGGTCTCGATTGTGCCGACCCTTACGTCGAGCGCCTGCTGGAAGGGTTTGCCTACCTGACTGCACGCGTGCAGCTCAAGCTGGACGCCGAGTACCCGACATTCACCCACAACTTGCTGGAAATCGCGTATCCGCATTACCTCGCACCAACGCCGTCGATGACCGTGGTGCAACTGCAGACTGATCCGAACGAAGGTTCGCTGAGCAGTGGCTTTACCCTGCCCCGTGACAGCGTATTGCGCGCGTCGCTGGGGCGCGATTCGCAAACGCCGTGTGAATACCGCAGCGCACACGAAGTGACCCTGTGGCCACTGCAGATCACACAGGCCGAATATTTCGGCAATCCGGCCGCAGTGCTCGGGCGCCTGGCAGCCAGTGAACCCAAGGCCAAGGCCGGGCTACGCATTACCTTGCGTACCGGCGCAGAGCTGACGTTCGACAAACTGACGCTGGATAATCTGCCGCTTTACCTGCACGGCGCCGACGAACAGCCGTTCCGGCTATACGAACAACTGCTGGGCAATGCCTGTGCAGTATTTGCCCGTCAGCCGGGCGGCGACTGGGTTGAGCGGCTGCCTGCTGACGCCTTGAAGCCATGCGGCTTCGATGATCGTGAAGCGGCGCTGCCCGTGGTGCCTCAGGCCTTTCAGGGTTATCGGCTGTTGCAGGAGTATTTTGCCCTGCCCCAGCGTTATCTGTTCGTCGACTTCACTGGCCTGACACGTGCCGTCCAGCGGTGTGCGGGGCAAGAACTGGAATTGATTGTGCTGTTCAACAGCTTTGAGCAGCCGTTGGAAAGCAGCATCAGCGCGGAGCAGTTCGTACCGTTCTGCACACCGGCGATCAATCTGTTCCCGCGCCGTCTGGACCGGATTCATTTGTCGGACCGTGTGCATGAACACCATGCCATTGCCGACCGCACACGGCCGATGGATTTCGAGATTCACTCGCTCAAGAGCGTGACCGGCCACGGCACAGGCCCTGATCAACCGTTTCTCCCGTTCTACGCCGTGCGCGATCCGTCACGCTACGGCCGCGACAAGGCTTATTACATTCTGCGCCGCGAGCCACGTGTGTTGTCCAGCGAGCAACGGCGCAACGGTACACGCTCCAACTATGTCGGCAGCGAGACCTTCATCAGCCTCGTCGACAGCCAACAGGCGCCCTATCGCCACGACCTGCGCCAACTGGGTTTGAGTGCTCTGTGTACCAATCGCGATCTGCCGCTGTTCATGACCGTTGGCAGCGGCAAGACCGACTTCACCCTGGCCGACAGTGCGCCGGTGTCTGCAGTTCGCTGTCTGGCGGGGCCGAGCCGTCCGCGCGCCAGCCACGCACATGACAACAAGGCCTGGCGCCTGATCAGCCAGCTGTCGCTCAATTACCTGTCGCTGAGTGAACAGGGTCAGGGCGCAGCCGCGTTGCGTGAGCTGTTGCGGCTGTACGGCGACGACCACGACGCTGCGCTGCAATTGCAGATCGAAGGCCTGCGCGAGGTCAGCAGCAAACCCTGCACTCGCCGCTTGCCAATGCCCGGCCCGATCGTGTTTGGTCGTGGTCTGGAGATCACCCTGGAATTTGACGAGAACGCATTTCGCGGCACCGGCGTGTTTTTGCTTGGCACGGTGTTCGAGCGTTTCCTGGCACGTTACGTGTCGATCAACAGTTTTACCGAAACGGTGTTACGTACCACCGAACGCGGCGAGATCATGCGATGGAAAGCCCGGCCCGGACGTCGTCCGACCCTTTGAACACATTGACGGCCATGCAGGACCAGCCCTGGGAATATGATTTTTTCCAGGCGCTGCGTCGCATCGAGTGCGAATCGCCAGACCTGCCAAGGCTTGGCCATTCAGTGCGTCTGGCCGACGATCCGTTGCGTCTGGGGCAGCAACCCGACAGTGCGTTCGCACCGTCGACACTGGCCTCCATGACGCCGGCAGGCGACGGCACACCGGCCCGCCTTGAGCAGTTCTTTTTCGGTCTCGGCGGCCCCAACGGGCCACTGCCGCTGCACATCACCGAATACGTGCGCGAACGTCAGCGCAATAACGCTGACAGCACCAGCAAGCGTTTCCTGGATGTGTTCCACCATCGCCTGCTGAGCCTGTTCTACCGTGCGTGGGCAGAGGCGCGCCCGACGGTCAGTCACGACCGCCCGGACGATGACTACTGGTCTGCGCGACTGGCCGCACTCAGCGGACGCGGCATGCCGAGCCTGCTCGAACAGGGCCTCATTCCTGACACGGCCAAATTGCATTTCAGCGGGCATCTGTCGGCACAAACCCGCTACCCCGATGGCCTGCGCGCGATTCTTTCCGAGTATTTCGGCCTGCCGGTGGAGATTGAAGAGTACGTCGGCCAATGGCTCGAATTGCCTGAGCGCAGTCGTCTCGGCGTCAGCTCTAGCCAGTTGGGCGTCGACTTCTGTCTGGGCAGCCATGTCTGGGATCGCCAGCACAAATTTCGTATTCGACTGGGGCCGCTCAAGCTCGATGACTACATGGGCATGCTGCCAGACGGTCAGTCGTTCAAGGAACTGGTGGCCTGGGTCGCCGAATACCTGGGGCACGAACTGGACTGGGATCTCAACTTGATCCTGGAACAGCCCGAAGTCCCGGCATTTCAACTCAACGGGCGCCAACGGCTGGGTTTCAATACCTGGCTGGGCACACCCAAAACAGATGCCAACGACTTGATTCTGGCCCGGCACTACGCCGAACAGGCAACGTCAGCACACATTTCAAGGAGCAGGAAACATGGGTGAAATCAGTCGCGCCGCGCTGTTCGGCAAGCTCAACAGCGTTGCCTATAAAGCCATCGAAGCCGCCACCGTATTCTGCAAGTTGCGGGGCAACCCCTACGTCGAGCTGGCGCACTGGTTTCACCAACTGCTGCAACTGCAGGACTCGGACCTGCACCGCATCATTCGCCAGTTCAACGTCGAGCCTGCACGTCTGGCCCGCGACCTGACCGAGGCGCTGGATCGCTTGCCGCGTGGCTCGACGTCAATCACCGACCTGTCGTCCCATGTCGAAGAAGCCGTCGAGCGCGGCTGGGTGTACGGCAGCCTGATGTTTGGTGAAAGCCAGGTGCGGACCGGCTATCTGGTGCTCGGCATCCTCAAGACACCGAGCCTGCGTCATGCGCTGCTGGGCCTGTCTGCAGAATTCGACAAGATCAAGGCCGAAACCCTGAGCGAGCGCTTCGACGAATACGTTGGCGATTCTCCGGAAAACGCCTTGAGTGCCAGCGACGGTTTCAACGCGGGCGCTGTTCCCGGCGAGGCCAGCGGTGCCATGTCGCCGAGCGCGATGGGCAAGCAGGAGGCGCTGAATAAATTCACGGTTGACCTGACCGAACAGGCACGCAGCGGCAAGCTGGACCCTATCGTTGGACGCGACGAAGAGATCCGCCAAATGGTGGACATTCTGATGCGTCGTCGCCAGAACAATCCGATTCTTACCGGCGAAGCTGGAGTAGGTAAAACAGCAGTGGTCGAAGGCTTCGCCCTGCGCATCGTGGCCGGTGACGTACCGCCCGCGCTCAAGGACGTTGAGTTGCGAAGCCTTGACGTGGGCCTGCTGCAGGCCGGCGCCAGCATGAAAGGTGAGTTCGAACAGCGCCTGCGTCAGGTGATCGAAGACGTGCAGGCATCGCCCAAGCCCATCATTCTGTTCATCGACGAAGCCCACACGCTGGTCGGTGCAGGCGGCGCAGCCGGGACCGGTGACGCCGCCAACCTGCTCAAGCCAGCATTGGCTCGCGGCACCTTGCGCACGGTCGCTGCCACTACCTGGGCGGAATACAAAAAACACATCGAGAAAGACCCGGCCCTGACCCGACGTTTTCAGGTTGTGCAGGTAGCTGAGCCTTCCGAAGACAAAGCGCTGTTGATGATGCGCGGCGTGGCATCGACCATGGAACACCACCACAAGGTGCAGATTCTGGACGAAGCGCTGGAAGCGTCGGTGAAGTTGTCGCACCGCTACATTCCGGCGCGCCAGTTGCCGGACAAATCCGTGAGCCTGCTGGACACCGCCTGCGCGCGGGTTGCCATCAGCCTGCACGCCGTTCCAGCCGAAGTGGACGACAGCCGTCGACGCATCGAGGCACTGGAAACCGAGCTGCAAATCATCGCTCGCGAACACGCGATCGGCATCGTCATCGGCTCCCGTCAGAGCCACAGTGAAACCCTGTTGAGCGCCGAGCGCGAGCGTCTGGCGGAACTGGAAACACGTTGGGCCGATGAAAAAGCACTGGTCGACGAACTGTTGGCCCTGCGCGCCCAGTTGCGCGACAGCGCAGGCGTGGTCGACAGCGACGCCGAGACTCAAGGCAGCAATGGACAGGCACTGCGCGAGCAACTGGTCAGCCTGCAGGAACGCCTGAGCGCATTGCAGGGCGAAAACCCGTTGATCCTGCCCACCGTGGATTACCAGGCGGTGGCCTCGGTGGTCGCCGACTGGACCGGCATTCCGGTCGGCCGTATGGCGCGCAACGAGCTGGAAACCGTCCTCAATCTGGACCAGCACCTGAAGAAACGCATCATCGGTCAGGACCATGCGCTGCAAATGATCGCCAAGCGCATCCAGACCTCGCGCGCCGGGCTGGACAACCCGAGCAAACCGATCGGCGTGTTCATGCTGGCGGGCACCTCCGGTGTGGGCAAGACCGAAACCGCACTGGCACTGGCCGAAGCCATGTACGGCGGCGAACAGAACGTCATCACCATCAACATGAGTGAGTTCCAGGAAGCGCACACCGTTTCCACCCTCAAAGGCGCACCGCCGGGCTATGTCGGCTATGGCGAGGGCGGCGTATTGACCGAGGCCGTACGTCGCAAGCCTTACAGCGTGGTATTGCTGGACGAAGTCGAGAAAGCGCACCCGGACGTTCACGAAATCTTCTTTCAGGTGTTCGACAAAGGCGTCATGGAAGACGGTGAGGGTCGCGTCATCGACTTCAAAAACACCCTGATTCTGCTGACCACCAATGCTGGCACCGAACTCATTTCGCACCTGTGCAAAGACGTCCTGAACGTGCCGGACCCGGAAGAGATCGCCAAGGCGCTGCGTCAGCCTCTGCTGGAAATCTTCCCGCCAGCCCTGCTGGGCCGTCTGGTGACGATTCCGTACTACCCGCTCAGCGACACCATGCTCAAGGCGATCACCCGTCTGCAACTGAACCGCATCAAGAAACGGGTCGAAAACACGCACAAGGTCGCTTTCGATTACGACGACGAAGTCATCGACCTGATCGTCTCGCGCTGCACCGAGACCGAAAGCGGCGGACGCATGATCGACACCATCCTGACCAATACCCTGCTGCCGGACATGAGCCGTGAATTCCTTACACGCATGCTCGAAGGCAAGGCGCTGGCGGGTGTGCGTATCAGTCAGCGGGATAACGAATTGCATTATCAGTTCAGTGATGCATCGGTCTGAGCCGCAGGGCAGAACATTTGATGAGCGCTGAGCAGAGCTGCACAAAACGGGATACTCGATGAATTTCCAGCAACTTACCCGCCTGGCGCAGGTCACCAGCCCACTCGGTCCGGATGTGCTGTTGCTCAAGGAATTGAGCGGCGGCGACGAGCTGGGGCGGTTGTTCAATTACGACCTGCAACTGACGTCGTCCGACGGCGCGCTGGACCTCAACCAGCTGCTGGGCAAGCCCATGAGCGTGTCCATTCAGCTGGCGGGCGGTGCGCAGCGGCACTTCCACGGCATCGTGGCGCGCTGCAGCCAGAACGTGACCCGCGATCAGTTCGCCAGTTATCAGGTGACGTTGCGCCCCTGGTTGTGGCTGTTGACCCGCACCTCTGACTGCCGGATTTTCCAGAACCTGACGATCCCGCAGATCATCAAGCAGGTGTTCCGCGACCTGGGTTTTTCCGATTTCGAAGACGCGCTGAGCCGGCCCTATCGCGAGTGGGAATACTGCGTGCAGTACCGCGAGAGCAGCTTCGACTTTGTCAGCCGCTTGATGGAACAGGAAGGGATCTACTACTTCTTCCGTCACGAACAGGACCGCCATGTGCTGGTGCTGGCCGACGCCTACGGCGCTCACCAGCCTGCACCCGGCTATGAATCAGTGCCCTACTTTCCGCCTGACGGTCAGCACCGCGAGCGCGACCACATCAATGACTGGCGCCTGGCGCAGGAAGTCCAGCCGGGCTCACTGGAGCTCAACGATTATGACTTTCAGCGGCCCAGCGCGAGCATCGACGTGCGCTCCGCCATGCCGCGGCCGCACACGGCAGGCGATTACCCGCTGTATGACTATCCAGGCACCTACGTACAAAGCCAGGACGGCGAGCACTACGCGCGAACCCGCCTCGAAGCCCTGCAAAGCCTGCATGAACGGGTCGAGCTGAGTGGCAACGCACGGGGCCTGGGTTCGGGTCATCTGTTCAGCCTGACCGGCTTTGGTCGGCAGGACCAGAACCGCGAATACCTGATCGTCGGTGCACGCTATTACATCGCCCAGGAAAGCCTGGAAAGTGGCGCAGCGGGCGGCGGTGCGCAGTTCGAGCTCGGCATCAGTTGCATCGATGCACAGCAAAGCTTCAGGCCGCTGGCCAACACCCAGCGCCCCATCGTCAAGGGACCGCAGACCGCCATCGTGGTCGGCCCATCCGGCGAGGAAATCTGGACCGATCAGTTTGGCCGGGTAAAGGTGCATTTCTATTGGGACCGCCACGACCAGTCCAACGAAAACAGCTCGTGCTGGATACGTGTCTCGCAGGCTTGGGCCGGCAAGAACTGGGGCTCGATGCAGATCCCGCGCATCGGCCAGGAAGTCATCGTCAGCTTTCTGGAAGGTGACCCTGACCGCCCGATCATCACCGGCCGCGTCTACAACGCCGAACAGACCGTGCCCTACGACCTGCCCGCCAACGCGACGCAGAGCGGCATGAAAAGCCGCTCGAGCAAGGGCGGCACGCCTGCGAATTTCAATGAAATCCGCATGGAAGACAAGAAAGGCGCCGAACAGCTGTACATCCATGCCGAGCGCAATCAGGACATGATCGTCGAGGTGGACGAAAGCCACTCGGTGGGCCATGACCGGGTCAAAAGCATCGGCAACAACGAAACCGTGCTGATCGGCAATAACCGGGTTCGTATCGTCCAGCACACCGACGTATTGGCCGTGGGCACCAGCAAAACCGACAGCATCAGCCAGAGCTACATCATTGAGGTGGGGGAAAACCTGCGACTGGTGTGCGGCAAAAGCGTGCTGGAGCTCAACGCCAGCGGCCAGATCAATATCTGTGGGGTGCAGATCAGTCTGCACGCCAGCGGCGACGCACAGTTCAATACCGGTGGTGTTCTGCACCTGAACAATGGCAAGGGCGCTGACGCCTCACCTGATGGTCAGGGCGTCAAGGCCAGCATCGACGCCAACATCAAGTCAGCCTTCCCCAAGACCAAATAACGAGATTCGAGCCTCATGGTTTATCGTATCAACGAACTCCAGTTTCAGTTGCCCGAGAGCGAACTGCAGGACGCCTCGATCAACATCCTCAAGTTTCCCGCGTTGGGGACGTCCTTGATCGTCAGCCGCAGTCAGCTGGCTGACGGCGAGACGCTGCACAGCAATTTCGAGACGCAGTTGAAGCGCCTGGAGCAGCAGGTTCAGGACCTGCGCTATCAACCGGTTCAAGGCACCCGACTGGGCGCAGATCAGTCCATCGAAGGCATTGAATTGCGCAGCCAGTTCAGCAAGGGCACGGAAAAGGTCTATCAGTTCCAGTTGGCCTTCATCCTGCCGGGCACCCGCAAGATGATCGCCCTCAGCTACGTCAAGGCTCAGCCACTGGGCGATGCAGAGGCGGCGCATTGGGCGGTGCTCAAGCAGACGCTGACCCTGGCATGATGAGTACCCTGAATGTCTGACGCGCTGTGGGCCGCCCGACTGGGTGACGGGCTCGAACATAGTTCGATGATGGCCGACATTCTGGGCGGCGTCCTTGAGGTCGCGGCCTACGCGGCCATCGGCTCATTGGCAACCATGGCAGTGGTAGCGGCCACCGGTATCACCGTTGCCACAGGCGGGCTGGGTGCCTGCGTGCTCGGCGCAGTCGTGGGGGTGATCGTCGGTCTGGCGATGAGCAAGACGGGGGCGGACAAGGGGCTGAGCAGTATTTGCGAGTCGATTGCCAATGGTCTGTTCCCGCCCATTGTCATGGCAACCATTCTGACCGGCTCGACCGACACCCTGATCAACTCCATTCCGGCGGCGCGTGCAGCGGGTGCCGTGCCTGCGCACATGAACCCGATGGGTACGCCACCCAGCGCTGATGACACTCAAAACGCAGCCGATGACCAACCGGCGCCTGAAGAAGCCGGTTTTCTGGACATGGCAAAGGGATTTTTCTCCCAACTCTGGCAGCCCACCGTTGCCACGCCTGCGCCCGGTGCGGTGCCCAAGCCGCTGGACCTCGTCGTTTGCATGAAGCATCCACCGATGCCTCCGCAGTTTCTCGCCGAAGGTTCGGAAAAGGTCAGCATCAATGGTCAGCCGGCGGTGCGCAGTGGCGACCGCAGTACCTGCGAAGCCAAAGTGGTTTCGTCCGGGATGATCTCTTCCAACGTCACCATCGGCGGCGGTTCGGTGGTGGTGCGGGAAATCCGCAGCGGCAAGACTCCTGGCGTCGGCCTGGCGTTGACCGTGCTGATGATGCTCAAAGGCGGCAAGGGTAAATTCCGCGCCAACTTGCCCTGCATGCTGTTGGCTGGCGTCAACTCGTTCGTGGTCAGCCAGGTAACCGGCGCAATAACCAACGCCGTAGCAGGCTCGCCCAACCCGGTGCACGCCGCCACAGGCGCGAAGGTGCTGGGTGGCGCGGACGAACTGGATTTCGAGTTGCCGGGCGTGCTGCCTATCGACTGGCAACGTGTCTACAACAGCCGTGACGAGCGACGCGACGGATTGCTGGGCGCAGGCTGGAGCGTGCCCTATGAAGTGCACGTGTACATAGACCCGCACCCCGACGGTGGCGAGCGGCTGACGTATGTCGATGAACAGGGCCGACGCATCGACATGGGCTCGATCCCGCTGGGCGGTGCAGTGTTCAGCCCCGGTGAAGGCCTTGCGGTCAAACGCAGCGATACCGGTCAGTTGTTGATTGAAAGCGATGACGGGTTATACCGGCTGTTCGAGCCCACCCTCGCCGACGCCGCCCTGCTGCGCCTCAGCCAGTTGGGTGATCGTAACGACAACCGGATTTACCTGGATTACAACGACGCGGGCAAACTGATCCGTCTGCGCGACACGCAAGACACAGTGCAGGTGGAGCTGATCTACAGCGCGCGGTGGCCTGATCGTGTTCAGCAGGTTGAACGCCTCTACCCCGATCAGCAACGTGACGTGCTGGTCAGCTATGACTATGACAGCCGCGGCGATCTTGCCGAGGTCCGCAATGCGCTGGGGCAGGTTCAACGTCGCTTCGCCTATGACGCGGGCCAGCGCATGACCGAACACCAACTGCCCACCGGCCTGCGCTGCTTTTATCAGTGGGCTCAGGTCGACGGCATCGAGTGGCGCGTGGTTCAACACTGGACGGATGCCGGTGACAGCTACACGTTCGAATACGATCTGAGCAATGGCATTACCCGTGTGATCGACGGCCTGCAACGCACCAGCACGCGGCACTGGAACAAGCAGCACCAGATCACCGGATACACCGATAACCTCGCCAACACGTGGCAATTCGAGTGGAGCGACGAGCGCCAGTTGCTCAGCGCGGTCGACCCCAAGGGCGGCCAGTATCAATACAGCTACGACGAGGCGGGCAATCTGAGCGAAACCGTTGACCCGCTGGGCCGCCGCGAGTCAGTGCTGTGGCTGGAACTGTGGTCACTGGCGCTGGTGGAGACGGATGCGGCCGGCAACAGCTGGCGCTATCGCTACGATTCGCGTGGCAACTGCACCCATGAGATTGATCCGCTGGGCCAGGTCACGCGGTACGGCTATGACGAACGTGGCCAGACAGTCGAGATCATTGACGCCACCGGCAAGCGCAAGACGCTGGAATGGAATGACCTTGGCCAGCTGATTGAACACGTCGACTGCTCGGGCTATCCGACCCGCTTTGGCTACGACCGACACGGCAATCTGCAGGTGGTCACCGATGCGTTGGGCGAGCGCACAGTCTATGAGCACGACCCACAAGGTCGACTGGTGAAATGCGAGCTGCCGGACGGACGTATCGAGCAGTACCTGCGTGACGCCAGCGGTTTGCTCAACGGTTACGTCGACCCCGCCGGACACACCACCCGTTATCAATACGACCTGCGCGGTCAGGTTCGCCAACGCATTGATGCACTCGGGCGGCCTGTGCAGTTCAGCTATGACGCCTACGGTCGTTTGCAGGCGCTGACCAATGAAAACGGCGAGAGTTACCGTTTCGCCTGGGACGCTGGCGACCGCCTGACACAGCAGCAGGACCTGGATGGCAGCGCCCGCCTCTACGCTTACGACGCGCTGGACGATGTCATCCGCATGGAATATGCACCCGCGCCGTTCGGCAACGGTCTGGCAGTGGTCCCGACCCAGCCGCTTTCACCGATCACGCACCTGCTGGAGCGTGACGCGGTCGGTCGGTTGATCGCCAAAGTCACCGACGATGGCCGCACGCAGTATCAATACAGCCCGGTCGACCAACTGACCGAAGTGACCTTTGCCGGTCGCCCCGGTACCGAGCAGACGCTGAGCTTCGCCTATGACGCCCTCGGCCAGATGCTGGAGGAACAGAGCGCATCCGGTAGCCTGAAATACCATTACGACGAACTGGGCAACCTGATCCAGACGCAACTGCCGGATGGTCGCTGGCTCAACCGGCTGAACTACGGCAGCGGTCACCTGCACCAGCTCAATCTGGATGGCCAGGTCATCAGCGACTTCGAGCGGGATCGCCTGCATCGCGAGGTGTTGCGCACTCAAGGGCATGTCAGTACCCGCAGCGAATACGACCGTGCCGGACGTCTGCGTGCTCGTCAACGCCGACTGACCAGCCAGTCGCCGATCTTGCCGGCCCCCGCCCAGAAGCGCTTCGAGTTCGACCCGGCCGATAACCTGATCGGCCGTCTCGACCAGCAGCCGCGTGGCGATCATCGCCAACTGCTGCACTACGACGCCACAGGCCGCATCATCGCCAGCCAGGACAACGTTCAAGGCCAGAACGAAACCTTCGCCTACGACGCAGCCGCCAACCTGCTCGACGGCCCGCCTGCCAGTGCAGGGCTGGTGGTGCATAACCGGTTGCTGACCTATCAGGACAAACGCTACCGCTATGACGCCTTCGGACGAATGATCGAAAAGCGCAGCGGCAGTCATCGCGTGCAGCGCTTGGCCTATGACGCAGAGCATCAACTGATTGAAGTCCGCACCGAACAGGGCGGACGGACTTCAGTAGTCAACATGACCTACGACCCGCTGGGTCGGCGCATCGCCAAAAGCGAGCACGACGAAAACGGCTTTGCGCTGGGCGAAACCCGCTTCACCTGGGACGGCATGCGCCTGCTGCAGGAGCACAAACACAGCCAGACCAGCCTTTACGTCTACGCTGACGACGGCTACGACCCGCTGGCGCGGATCGATGGCAGCGGCGTGTTACAAAAAATCCGCTACTACCACAACGACCTCAACGGCCTCCCGCAGCAACTGACCGAACCTGACGGCCACACCGTCTGGCAGGCCCGTTATCGGGTCTGGGGCAACACCGTCGAAGAAATCCGCGAGCCCTACTACATCGAAGAACAGAACCTGCGCTTCCAGGGCCAATACCTGGACCGCGAAACAGGGCTTCACTACAACACCTTCCGGTTTTATGATCCCGACATCGGACGCTTCACCACACCGGACCCGATTGGGTTGGCGGGTGGGGAGAACTTGTACACTTACGGACTCAACCCTTTTACCTTTATTGATCCGTTGGGCTGGACGGGCACGTATATATTTAGTGATGGAGCCACCTCCTACATTGGTAAAGGGCCTTGGGCACGGGCTTTGGGCTCTATGCGTGCCAGGATCAAAGGACGCGCCAATGCAAAACAATTTGCCCATGCAGATTTTGGCGATAGTAAATTAGGTTTCATGGTAGAGCATCGGCTGATGGAGAAGTACGACGCACGCGCCTCCAGCGCCTTTGCAAATGATCCACATCTCAACTCGCCCGGCAAAAAACTTTACGAAGCTGCCGACATAAAAACCCGGAGAAAAGTCGACAGACTTGCGAATACTCTGAACAAAAAATTCAAAGCATCCAAAGGATGCGGAAAGGTATGACATGAAGAAATTTTCCTACAATGAAAATATTGACGCACTTGAAGTTTCCGAACTCTTTTTTACTGAAGGCTTAAAACAGGCAGAGAAGAAAGGCTACAAGAATATCAGAGTCATGAAGGATTCATCCGCCCCTGCGAGTGCAGCTTTGGATCTAAGCGCCCTAAGCGAAGGTTCTCTGATCGAATCAATAAATATTTCCCAAGACATTAACGTAAAAAAGGTCGATTTCACACCCCTCTATCGCTGCAATCAATTGAAGGAGCTGAGATTGCCCTACTTCAAAGGTGTAGTGGATTTTCCGAAGATCAAGAACCTGCAAACCTTGTACATAACGGCCACAAAAGACGAAGTTGAAAACTTAATACTAAATGATGTCAACGACTTACTACTGACGGGGATAAAAAACAAAGACCTCACGTTCCTTTCGGCGCCAAAACTTGAGGTCTTAAGACTAAGCGGCGGTAGTATAGAATCACTCAATGGCCTACAGACGTCTGAAAAACTCAGCACAATAGGCATTAGTCATTGCTCCAAACTTTCAGACATTAAAGTCTTGAGCAAACTAAAAACCCTGGACAGTATCTCTGTAGAGAAATGCAAAGAACTTCGCGACTACTCTTTCCTTTCTGGCAACGCGACACTGAAAAAACTTTTCGCATCGGAACTTAGCTCTTTGGCCTTTCTGCCCTCCTTAAAAAAAATCGAGTTCGTTAAATTCTGGGAGGTTGAAGACGGCGACCTTGATCCGCTGCTCAACACAGAAACACTCAGGACTGTAGACTTCTACCCGAATAGAAAGCATTACACGCATACAAACGAACACATTGACGAGTTACTACTTGAGCGTCATAAGCGAAATTGAGGAATAAATCTGCGTAGCCAAGCTGACATCTGGACCGTTATCCAAGGCCACACTCATATCTTGCACAGCAAGAGGCGCTCGATGGCGTTGAGTATGCACACTCACCCCACCAGCCTCACCTCGCCATCGCAACACAGCACCTCCTGTCCCAGCTAGGCTGGGTCGATATCGGGCAATACCGCTTAGGGTTCGCGCAGCAGAATCGGGCAATGTGACAGGCGCCCGCCCATACGCGCAATCACTGCTTGAGCGGTTTAGCAATAAGCGTCTTTGTGAAGATCAAGGGTACCCTTGATCGCAAGCGGGACCGCCTGCATCGCGAGGTGTTGCGCACTCAAGGGCATGTCAGTACCCGCAGCGAATACGACCGTGCCGGACGCCTGCGTGCTCGTCAACGCCGACTGACCAGCCAGTCGCCAATCTTGCCGGCCCCCGCCCAGAAGCGCTTCGAGTTCGACCCGGCCGATAACCTGATCGGCCGTCTCGACCAGCAGCCGCGTGGCGATCATCGCCAACTGCTGCACTACGACGCCACTGGCCGCATCATCGCCAGCCAGGACAACGTTCAAGGCCAGAACGAAACCTTCGCCTACGACGCCGCCGCCAACCTGCTCGACGGCAGCGACGTGTTACAACAAATCCGCTACTACCACAACGACCTCAACGGCCTGCCGCAGCAACTGACCGAACCTGACGGCCACACCGTCTGGCAGGCCCGTTATCGGGTCTGGGGCAACACCGTCGAAGAAATCCGCGAGCCCTACTACATCGAAGAACAGAACCTGCGCTTCCAGGGCCAATACCTGGACCGCGAAACAGGGCTTCACTACAACACCTTCCGGTTTTATGATCCCGACATCGGACGCTTCACCACACCGGACCCGATTGGGTTGGCGGGTGGGATCAACCTGTACCAGTACGCGCCGAATCCAATTGGTTGGGTGGATCCGTGGGGGTGGATAAAGTGCGGGACGGGGGAATATAAAGATGTAGGCGGACATCATGTACACGCCAAAGCAGGATTTAAAAACAATCTAAAATATGATCCTAAAAAGGGCTTTTCGCTCAGCCAAAAATACATGGATGACTTAGGACTTGACCACCAGGCGATGACGTCTCATCAACGTCAAGCATTTAAGAATTTGCACGTGAGTGGAAAGCCGAATACCTTGGCAGCTCACACCAAGATCGCGGTCGATGCGCTTCAAGCGGGGGGCGCAACCCCATCGCAAGCCAGAAAACTGACTGCGCAGTCTCTGTGGAATCTTCGCCAGCAAGGTGCAATTAAACCAACAAACATTCCTTGGTATCAATAGGTGAAAAAATGTCAGACCAAAAGATTTTAGATGGGTTTGGGGAGCAACTGATCACATCCGTACGTGATCGGACAATTGAGAAGTTCGAAAAAATAGAAATGGGTTCTTTAAAATCTCAAAAAGGTCTGGAGCTCAGCAAATTGTTGAGCCAGTTTAGCGATGAACAAAAAAAAGCCATCAAAACCTTAATAATCGAGACAACCGACAATGCCCTTTTTAATTTCCTGGATATGATTGAACAGAACGATGAAAAAATTGAACTCACATTTTTCAGAAAAAATATAAACACACTCAGTGATGGTCTATCGGGCGAGTTATTCACCAGCGACGGCTGGATAAGCAGGTACAGCCGTGTAACGCCTAAGTAGGAGCTGCGTCACCGCCGATTCTGTCTTGAGCAGACATTTGAAACGCAGGGCTTTGCGTCACTTCGACCTCTCCGGACAACCGCGCAATGCTTGAAAAAAAAGTCCTCATCATCGCTCATGGATGTTTCCCGCCAGATACCAAAATTTCTATTTCGCAACAAGAGTCTCGTACGGCAAGAAGATATGCGAAGTCTTTTGCCAAGAGTAAAGACTGCTTTTAGAGGATATACGAATGGGTTATAAAACGATCACTCACTCCGACAGCGATGAATCGTTTGGGCAGTTTGGCGGTGGGGCCTGGTTAGAGGACACTACATTGTGGCCACGAGACCCGGATACCGGTGCACTGATGCTGCCGGTTTTAATGCTGACCGACCGAGTATTAAGTATTCCCTTCCTGGCAAAAGGTATGGTCGCTACCGTCTTTGTATCAGTCGAGCGTTCGGCGGATGGCTTTAAATTGTCATCAATAAGAAAATCAACAGTCAATCAAGAAAGCGATTTAGACAATCTGAGGAAAGGCTACAGCAAAGTCATCATGCACAAGCGCTCGAAACAAGAGCTGTTCCCAGAACCTGTAGGGAATTACCTGAAATCTGCCTACGTCGCTCTTAATGAATTCACTGACAAAGATGACGCAGAGGAACTGGAAGACGACACTAACGGCGCGGGAATGAGCAAACTCCTTGGAAGGCCCCACTGGCTTCAAGATATGATACCTGAGCCTCCTAGCTATTATTTTCTCGCCCAGATAAGCGAATACACCATTCGCAAAGTCAGTCCGCAGCACGAGGGTATTTTTGGCGACGGGATGGGCTATCTGTTTATAGACCACCGGGCCAAGAAACTCGATGAAGGCGCCGAAGCTGGCTATTTTTTTATTCAATTTACCTAGAAGCCCTTTCACAAGTGACTGGAAAATCCGGTAAATCCATCAAATTGTGAGGCTACGCTTCAACTTAATTTATGTGGGAAAATTCAAGATTCCTCACCCCACCAGCCTCACCTCCCCATCGCAATACAGCACCTCCCGCCCCAGCCAGGCCAGGTCGATATCGGGCAGTACCGCTGAGGGCTTGCGCAGTTCGCGCAGCAGGGTCGAGCCATGGGACAGGCGCCCGCCCATGCGCGCAATCACCGCTTGAGCGGTTTGGTAATGAGCATGTCGGCCGGGGTCGAGGGTGTCTTCGAGCAGAATGTCCTTGCCCAGAATGCCCTGGACCTGACCCGGATAGATCATGAAGCCGGCGGCCTGCTCTGTTCCTTCGCGGCCATCCTGCCAAAAGCTGCCGGCTCGGGTACGAACGTCTGGATGCGGCGCAAACCAGTACTCCCGGTCTGCCAGCGGTACCGCGTGATGCAGGCGGAAGAACACCCTCATGAGGTTGTCGCGATACCATTCGCGCACTTGCAGGTAATAGCCGCGCATGCCCGGTAAACCGACATGATGGGCCAACCGGATCGCGGCTGGCCACGTCGGAAACGCCTGTAACGGCAGGTCGGTATGCACGGGACGCGGCGTGCCGGGGTCTGTTTCCCAAGGCAGCCTGTGCGGGCAGTCGTCAAGGTTCTCATAAGCTGTCGGGGGTCGACCCAGCAGGTCGCCGCCGCTGCTGGCCAGAGACGTCGCGATACACAGGTTGCCTTGCACCACGAACACATAGAAACGGGCGAACCAGTCCCCAAGCTGTCGACCCTCGGCACCTTGCGCGACCAGCATGCCGAGCTCCCGGTCGAAGCGGTGCAGTTGGTTTTCCAGCGTCAGCAGATGCCCTCGGGCGATACGCTGCATGCGCAGGAACAATGGCAACGAACGCAGCACCCGCAGCGGTCGCCACGGCAGATGAGGGGTCGCGCCGCCGACTTCACCCGCGTAGCTGCTGGAGGCAATGCCCCAGTCTGCAAGGCGAGCCAGAAACAGGTCGTTGTTGATGTACGACGCGCCACCGAACAGAGCAGTAAACGGCTCGTTGTCCTGCAGGGTTCTGGAGTCCCAGCGCGCCATAATTGCGGGGATACTGCTTGCCGCACGCCGCTGGGCGTACTCCACCAGTCGGCTGGGCTGAGGCGGCAGGATTTCGGCGATATTGGCAGCGGTCAGGTGTCGACGCCAGCCGTAGTCGCTGATCGGGCGATACTGCAACAGCCATAGCTGAGTGCCGTCCCACGCCCATTCGACGTCGCCGGGCACGTAATGAAATACCCGCAGCACGCCTTGCAGAAAGTCCCAGAGCTGAACCTGCGTCAGCCCGTGCGACGGCGTGAAGCGGTTGCTGCTCCACGCATCGCCCAGTCGGGATATCACGGCCCGCTCGGGGCTTGCCTGCCCATCAGCCAGCGACTCGAGGTGGCCTTCTACCCATTCCAGCTCAATCGACAGGTGACGGACAAACGCGATCCCGGACAGGACTGGCGTGATGAATCGCTGTACCACGACTTCTTCAACGCCTGCGGCATGCAGCTCGGCGACACGCGCTGCCACGTTATGGGCGGGCTCTCGCAGATAGGTGGTGCTCAAACCCGCATTTGCCGAGTCGGCCTGATCCTCGCCGAAGCTGGAGGAGCGTACCGCCCAGATAGCGTCGGGCTGGCTGGCGATAAAGGCAGGCAAAGCGGCTTGTTCGTCGCCCTGCACCAGAGACAACGCAGCCGGGACCGGTTGCCCGGCACAGGCCGCGAGCCGCAAGCGGCCGCCTTTGGTATGTGCGACAAAGCCACGCGCGTCCGACTCCAGCCACTGCGCAAACTCGGCGGGCGAATCGATCCACGGATAATGTCCCCAGCCAGGCTTCAGGCTGATGGTCAGGTCGGCGCGAGCCAGAATCGCGGACCACGCAGCGGCCTGTTCGATACCCAGTACTTTGTCCTGATCGCCCCAGACCAGCTCGATCGGGTCCTCGATCCATTCCAGCAGTGGCAACGCGGTGTCGGCGCGCAGCAGGTCCCAATAAGGCACAAACGCCCGGCAGCTTGCGTAGCCGCGACCCATGCGTCGGTAATGCTCGGCGGGCCAGGTGTGCCTGGAAAACTTGTGTGCAAACAGCGCAGGTTTGTTGGCGAGGAGCCAGTGGATGGTCTTGCGAATTGGCAGGGGTGACATCAACGCAGGCAAGCGACGCTGCCACAGGAACGCACCCACCGGCGCGAGCAGCACGCTTCTGGAAAAGTGTCCGGGCCGTCGTTGCAGCGCATGCATCACCAGCAAGGCGTTGACCCCGACCGCAACAATTGCACCGCCTTTTACCGTCGCGCTCAACAGCGCGTCGGCATAGGCGGCAAGGTCCTCGCAAGGCGGTTGGGTATTGCTGCCGAACCCAGGCAACTCCAGTGCCACAACTCGATAGCGCTGGAAGTGCGGGATCGCGTCGTCCCACCATTCGGCGCTGCTGCCGTTGCCCGCCAGAAGATACAGAAGAGGAAGATCAGACATCGCGCTGGCCTCTGGATTTATCGTCAGCGAGGGCGCGTTTATCGTGGCGGTACAACCAGAACAGAGGTGGGAGCAGCGCAATCAGTACAGCTGCATCAAGCCATACGTGCGACCAGACGCCGGCACGCACCGATATCAGAATATCCTGCGGCGCCCAGAGCAACAGACCGGCGATCAAGGAGCCCCAGGCGATGGTGCTTTTCAGACGACTGCCCAAGTGAACGAGCGCCAGCATGAACAGTGAATAGCTTTGCAGGGTTGCGCCGAACAGCGCCATCCACCAGACCTGTTGCGCACGGGCGGCGGCAGGAGCGGCCTGGGTGCCGAATGCCCGCTCGATGATCAGCAGATAGTCGTCGAGCCAGCCGGAAAAGCCCGCCCAGGTGAACACGATACTGCCCAGCAGGTGGGCCAGCGCAATGGCGTACAACCAGACCACCAGCCGATGTCGAAGGGTGCAAGAAGAGAGCGGCATTCCGGGTCCTTACATCATTCTCACAGGGCGCCGAGTGTAACCAGTTACCGTCTGGGTTAACACTGCAAGGCTTGCCTGTTCGAGCCCTGTCGACCTCGAATTAAAGCCGTCAAGCGGGTGTGATGCATTGTCGATGTGCCGACGAATGCCGACGTTGCTTTCAACGCTCTATGAGCAATGCGCAACGAGCGATTGATTCGTCAGAGCAGAATCTTTATGTTGCAACCACTTACGTGGCACCCGGCCCAACGCCGGTAGTTCCAGCGCCCGACGTAAGCCGTCCAACACACCGTCATACGCTGTTTTTTTTGTCGCTGATTGCCATCTCTCTTCAGCGACAGAAACAGCGCCAGCACGTCAGGTTTTCCCGGACGAAGATACCCCATGGATCTCAAGGAGTAGACATATGAACACTACGGATCAGCTGCAAGGCACCGGTAAATACAGTGCAAAATGGCAAGAACGTTTCAACTTCTTCGAGGCTTACGGCGCGCCTGATGATCCACGCTTCAAACCTGCGCTCAAAGCCTTGCCTGGCTTCAAGAAAAAGCTGTTGATCAACGCTAACGTGATCGCGTTTTTCTTCGGACCTATCTATCTTTTTGTTCTGGGCCTGTGGAAGAAAAACCTGGCGATACTCGGCATTATTCTCGCAGTAAACATTGTGTTGGCCGTGATTTTCGCGCTTCTGGGATCTGACGTACCTCGTGCAGCAGGAACAGGCCTCAATGTTGCCTCCTCCATGTTTTACGCATTGACCACTAACTACGCTTACTACTTGAAAGAAGTCAAAGGTGAGCAAGGCTGGAACCCCTTCAAAGGCATGCGCCTCTGACCGGGCCGATTGAAGAGCAACCGCTGGAGGTTGGCACACTGACCGGTCTCTTGAGCGAGCTTGAGGGTTCAAGTGACATGAATGCCGGAACGTCACAGCGCAATCGAAAGCTGGCTGACACGCCGGTGGGGCTGACTTGATGACGCAGAGCGAGGGCTGCTGGTAGCGCAGCCCTCGCCTGTTAGTTCGCCAACAAGTACCGCTTACTGGTTGCCCAATACGCCGACTTTGCCCATGACGTTTGCCATGAATTGCTGCACGGTCATTTTCTGGCCATTGAAGTCGACCATTTGATTGGCGTAATGCAGGTCGGAAACGATGTTGTCGCCATCGACCTTGGCCAGTTGCATCATCTCGGCCATGGCACTGGCCATGTCGCTGGCAGCAGTGGCCTGTTCTGCAATCACCTTGAGGTCGGTTTGCCCTTCACGCAGCGCCTGCTGCGTGGCGATATCGCGGATCATCGGCTTGGACACAACCACTTTGGCGTTGATCTCACCCAAGGCTTTCATGGCCAACGCGTCGGCTGGCTGATCCAGTGAGCCCGGATCGGCCAGGTCCACAGCGACACGCACATGGCTTTCACCGTTGGCGGTCTTGAGCGAGAGTTTTTCCAGTTCGATATGAGGCTTGCCGGCCAGCAGCTTTTTCAGCTGGGTATTCATCACTTCCTGTTCGGCTGGCGTCAGCTCAAGCTTGAAAGGTTGCTCGGCGAGGATGGCAGCCTGTTGCTGAGGCATGATTGTGTTTTGATAAAGCTGATACAGGGCCTGGGTCGCCACCGCATCAAAGTTGGCAATCTTGAAGCCCAGATGGGCCGAGCCTACATCCTTGCCGCCGTAAGCGATCATGCCCACGTCGTAGTTGATCTGTGCCGCGAGGTTACCCGCGTCTTCCTGTGCAAGGTTGGTGTTGGTGAAGTCCTTGATCAGCACCTGCGGTTTGCCCACGGCCTGAAAACCTGCGTTCTGGATTTTCATGTTGGTGTGGCCCAGGTAGAAACCGGATTTGCCCTTGGTACCACCCGTGTCGAAGGTCATGTTTTTGACATCAATGCTCACCGGGCCATCAGGCGAAGTGACATTGAGTTGCAGGTTGTCCATATTGCCGTCAAGGCTGAACTTGTCGGCATCGGCGGATGACTCGGCGTTGACGAGCAGGCCGGAGAACTTGAACGTACCGTCGGTATCGTTCATTTCCAGCGGTGCCATTTTCAGCCAGCCTTTGGTGGCCTTGTCGTAACCGATGCTGGCCTTACCGGTAATCGGCGACACGTCCTTGCTCATGGCAAACCATTTTTCCGAGCTTGGGCTTTTTTCCATCTGGAAATTGCTCAGCGCCATGACCGGCAGCAGGTTCAGCGTCTTCAGACGAGACAGCGGGATCGGGCCGTGCTCGATCTGATCGACGAACAGAAACTGGCCGCCTTGAGTGCTATCGGTCAGCTTCTGGATATCGACGCTGTAGTGCGCCGTGCTGCTGAAGAAGTGCTTGTCCAACGAAACCATTTTGAGCGTTACGCTCGTGTCGGTTCCCTTGAACGACTTCGCCAGCTCCTGATTGGCCTTGGCGATCGATTCGTTCAGCGCCCCCTCCAGCCGAGTACCGGTGTACCAGGCGCCGCCGGTGACCAGTGCACCTGCCACGACAATAACGCCAATCGCTATACCTGCTGATTTATTCATAGTGACTCAAAGATGTCCGTTCTGATGATGGGGGCCGTCACTGAAAGCACGGCGTGCTTGAATCCACCCCGCGTTAACGGGTCGCCAAGGCATGCCGCGCTGTCGAAAAGTCGCGAAAGACTATCACCGCGGGCTTGCCGTGGCCCAGCGTTCTCGGCCAATTATGTGGGCGATTAGGCGTTATTGAGAGCCGTTGGACATGGCCTTCTGCCTTTTGTTTCGGACCTGAGAAGCGAAAGTGTTGATTGAACGGACTCGACTAACAGGGGGTAGCCATGGTCTTTGCGGAAACGTTAGGCTGAAAACCATTTTGATAGAGGGACACAACGACATGAGCACAGAGCAGAAACCAAAGGGGCCGATCAAGGCGGTTATTTTCGACATGGACGGTTTGCTGCTGGACACAGAAGGCGTCTACACCGAAGTCACCCATCTGATTGCAAGCCGACACGGTCGAACCTTTGACTGGTCGATAAAGCAGCACACCATCGGCCGTGGCGCGCGTGACTTCGCAAGCTACGTGATCCAGGCACTCGAATTGCCGATGTCGGTCGACGAGTTTCTTGAAGTCCGCGAACCCATGCTGGACGAACGCTTTCCGCGTGCGGCAGCAATGCCCGGCGCAGAAGCGCTGGTGCGCCACCTGGCTGCGCACAATATCCCCATCGCAGTCGGCACAAGTTCCTCGGTGCATTACTTCGAGGCCAAGACCACGCAGCACAAAGCCTGGTTCGAGCTCTTCGATACAGTCGTGACCGCCGATGATCCCGAAGTGGGCGCTGCCAAACCGGCTCCGGATATCTTTCTGGTGGCGGCTCGGCGTCTGGGCGTGTCTCCCAGCGACTGCCTGGTCTTCGAAGACTCCCCGTTTGGCGTGACCGCAGCCAAAGCCGCTGGCATGTACGCCGTAGCGGTCCCTGACTCGCATATGCCGGTCGAGCAATACGAGCACGCCGACCTGAGGCTGAAGTCGCTGGAAGATTTCCCACTCGTGGCGTGGGGTTTGCCAGCACTTCGCTGAAGCCTGATCGGCAACCGGATCGTTTTCCCGGTCCGGCAGCCCGAAAAGACCAGCGTGTCTGTCTGATAACGCGTGAATGACAAGGAGGATGTTGAACATGATCTATCGAGTTCTTGGCCAGTCTGGCCTGAAGGTATCCACGCTGACGCTGGGTTCCATGATGTTCGGCGAGCAGACGGACGCTGGAGAATCAGCACGTATCATCGACAAGGCTCGAGACCAGGGCGTCAACTTCATCGACACCGCCGATGTTTATAACGGCGGGCGCTCTGAAGAGATCGTCGGGCAAGCCATCGCAGCACATCGCAGTGACTGGGTGCTGGCCACCAAGGTCGCAATCGGTCCGGGTGACGTGCCCAACCGAGCGGGCCTGAGCCGCAAACATATCTTCAACGCCATCGAAAACAGCCTGGCGCGGCTGGGCACTGATTACCTGGATATCTACTACCTGCACAAAGAAGATCACGACACGCCGCTGGAAGTGACGGTTTCTGCCATCGGCGATCTGATTCGCCAAGGCAAGATCCGCTATTGGGGTTTGTCGAACTACCGCGGCTGGCGGATCGCAGAAATCGTCAACGTCGCGCAACGATTGGGCGTCGACAAACCGATCATCAGCCAGCCGCTGTACAACATCGTCAATCGTCAGGCTGAAATCGAGCAGATCACCGCCGCCGCTTTTCACGGCTTGGGCGTGGTGCCTTACAGCCCCTTGGCACGCGGCGTACTCAGTGGCAAATATGCGCCGGATATCACACCCGACAGCAGCAGCCGGGCCGGCCGCCAGGATAAACGTTTGCTGGAAACCGAATGGCGTGTCGAGTCCTTGCGGATCGCACAGCGCATTCAAGAGTACGTGCAGGAAAAAGGTGTCGGCATCGTCGAATTCGCCATCGCCTGGGTGCTGAATAACAAGGCTGTGACATCGGCCATCGTCGGACCGCGTACCGAGCAGCAATGGGACGGCTATACCAAAGCGCTGGAGGTGAATATCACGTCGGATGACGAGGCGTTCATCGACTCTCTGGTAACGCCCGGACATGCCTCGACGCCAGGCTTCAATGACGTTCAGCATTTTGTGTCCGGGCGCTTGCCGCGCTAGAGCACGATTGGCAGGCGCCGCAACACAACGCCGACTCATCGCGGACTGGTGGATCAATGACCAGCTCGCGATGGTTTAAAATATCCACCGAAACCGACAAGTCCATAAAAGCGTATTCGATAGACAGGCGCGATGAGCGTTAATATAGCGGGGACGATGATGATGGTTGGTAATGGAATCGAATCACTTGCTGCGCCACAAAGAACAAAGATGCCTCTGTGCTCGCGACTTCCTGGCAAGTCTTGACTAGTCTGTTGGCAATCCAGCGGTTTATTGGATCCTATCCTGCCAGGTTGATGAAGAAATATGGCGATGCGCAAATCAGATAGAGAAGTCTTTTTAGGTTCAGTACTGGGTAACGAACAGCCCCCGGCACACCTCGCGAGGGCCGTGATCGAGGAAAAGCTGCGAAATGCGATTATCGACGGCAGCCTGCCAAGTGGAACCGCACTGCGCCAGCAAGAATTGGCCACCTTGTTTGGTGTGAGTCGCATGCCTGTGCGCGAAGCGTTACGCCAATTGGAAGCCCAGTCATTGTTGCGCGTCGAAACGCACAAGGGTGCGGTGGTGGCGCCGTTGATTACCGAGGATGCTGTCGACGCCTATGCGTTGCGTATCCTGCTGGAGTCCGAAGCACTGCGTTTGTCGATTCCATTCCTCGATGCCGAAGATCTTGCAGCCGCCAGGGCTTATATCGAGCAGCTTGAAGTTGAAACCGATTACGCTCAGATCGGCAGGCTCAACCGTATGTTCCACCTGTCTCTATATGCCAAGACGGCCAACAAGCGTTTAATGGTGCTGGTCGAGCAAGGTCTTAATGAGGAAGAGCGCTTCCTGCGCTTTAACCTTGCTTCCATGGGTCTGGGCAAACTGTCTCAGGACGATCACTGGGAGTTGCTTCGCCTTGCCGAAGCGAAGGATGTCGAGCAGGTGGTCGCCGCGCTGCAGCATCACCTCAATCGCGGCGTTCAGGCTGTTACCCGATACCTGAGCGATAAAGCGGCGGAGGCATCGAAGCCTTCGCGTTCACGCAAGAAAACCCCAGCCTGAATCCCCCAGCCATTGCAGGCGTAATCAACATCGCCTGCAGTGCCTCGCTTCTGATCTGCCTTTCCACTTCGCCACACCCTCTTCCCTCTTGGTTTTTTGCGTCTATTTCCTGAACTGTCGGGTGGCCTGACAGTGGAATAAGGCAAACTCGGCCGTGGCCAGAGCAGATCCAACCGGAGGGTTGGCTTTGGTCATGTTCGAACGCCTTGCACAGAAACAGGTGCAGTGATGCGTTCATTTTATCCCCATGGAAGAGGAGTTATCACAGCGGGCAGAAGACATTGGAAGTCATCTCCAATGGCGCCCTTCCAAAACAGACGCCCTCACATTATTTAGCATAACGGCAGCGCTGAACGAGGCATTCGTTCATTGTTGATATTCTGACTCTAATGAGAAAGAAGGGTTGCCTACATCCCGATAAAACATATTAACCCTGTTTTATGCGACCCCTCACAACTTGAAAAACACGACAATTAAATAATAATAAAAAACAATTGCCGACGCTCTTGTTTGTGCTTTAACTTTTAATCGCAGCTTCTCGGCAACACCTTGAAAACACTGCAGCATGGGCCTGACAGCCAAGGGCAGGTAACGACTCAGTGCTTTGTGACAGTTACGGTAATGGGTTATCAAACTCACGGACTTGGCTGGCCTGCAATAAAGCCCTGCTTGACAGGTGTCTTCAATAAGGAGTGCTGCCCGCTGCAATCAAACTTACAAACTTCACTGCAACACTGAAAAAGGGACATCACTATGCCTTGCCAAAAAACACTGTTGGACCTTAAGAAGCTTGAACTTAGCCGGCATCTTATTTTCAGCGAAATAAACTCTTTGGACGTGCTGCGGCGCTTCATGGAAACCCATGTGTTCGCCGTATGGGACTTCATGTCACTGACCAAGCGCCTGCAGCAGGAGCTGACCTGCACGCAGTTGCCTTGGCTGCCGCCAAAGGATGCGGCTGCCGCAAGGCTGATCAACGAGATTGTGCTGGGCGAGGAGTCTGACGACAAACCGGGGCATGGGCATTACAGCCACTTCGAACTGTACCTGGAAGCCATGCGCGAAGTCGGGGCCAGCACGCTGCAGATTGAGCGCTTCATCGAGCTTCAAAACCAGGGCACGCACTACGTGACTGCGCTGCAGCGGGTCAATGCAGGCCAGGCCGCAACGGCATTTGTGACTCATACCCTGACGACCGCACTTCATGCCCCCGCACACAGCGTGGCAGCGGCGTTCCTGCATGGCCGCGAAAGCGTAATCCCCCTGATGTTCCAGAGCATCCTGGATGACTGGGGCATCACCGTCGACCAGGCGCCGACCTTTCGCTACTACCTGGAACGCCATATCGAAGTCGACTCGCAAGACCACGGACCGGCTGCAGAAAACTTGCTGGCTCGACTGGTTGCGGGCGATGCGCAACGCGAAAGCGAAGTCTATCAAGCGGCCATTGCCGCAGTGGAAAGCCGGGTACAGCTGTGGGACACGCTGCGCATGAGCATGCGCGCGCCCTTGATGCAGGCCAGTGCGTAAGTCGTCACCACATCCTGAAGCCTTTACAAGGAAGCCATCATGAAAGCAGAAGACTACAGGTCGTTCATCGATGCGTGGGAAGGTCGCGCCACCATTCGCACTCGTCCACGCAGGATCGTCGAGAACGATGAAAAACTGATTTATCCGCTAAGCCGCCAGCCGCTGGTATTGAGCGAAACGTTCAGCCGCGAGTGCGCGCATTTGCGGGACTACGCACTGGTCCAGAGCCTGTACAAGTTCATCAATGATGTCGTGATCTTTGAAACCGAGATCGTCGACAAGACCGCTCGCAGCATCGCCAAGGATAACTTTGCGATCCGCTTCCCCTTCGCCTGCCGGTATGACGCGATGACCGTGGTAGTCGATGAGGACTATCACGCGCTGGTGGCAATGGACTTCATGCAGCAAACCATTGCCCTGACCGGTATCGAGCCTATTGTGCTGCCCAACGAAATCGAGCTCAGTCGGGCAATTCCAACCGCGCTGGCCATGGCGCCGCAACACCTGCGCAGCGCGGTGGAGCTGATTTGCGTGGCCATTGCCGAGAACACCGTGACCAACGATGTAGCGGCCTTTGCCAAGGACGATTCGGTGAAACAGTCGGTCAAGGGGCTGATGGCTGACCACCTGCTGGACGAAGGACGACACTCAGGCTTTTGGGCTCGTCTGGTACGTATCTACTGGCACACCGCGTCGCAGGAGGACCGCGAATGCATCGCCGCCATCATGCCGGTGTTCATCACCCATTACCTCACCAGCGATATCCAGCACAGCTTCGACTTCATGCTGATCGAGCACTTGCCGGTGGATGAACCCGTCAAGCAGGCGCTAAAGGCTGAGACCACCGCCGTGAGCTTCCCGATCAATCGCCATCACCCACTGATCGGCAATATCGTGCGCTTTTTCAGAACCAGTTCAATGCTGGACGATCCTTGCGTGCAGCGTGCGCTGGCCGACTACCTGCCTGCTCAGGGAACGCTGCAATGAAACGTCTCGAGATTGTGCTCATCGGCCATAGCCTGACCCTGAGCGAACTGAACAACGAACTGCAGGCGCACGGCCATGGCGTGCAGCATTTGACTGACCCGAGCGGCCTGCAAAACTGGAACCCCGGCGACGCATCGATCCTGATCGACGACGGCAGCCTGGAGTTGCACGGCGCGCAACTGACGACGCGCGGCCAGACCGATCATCTCAGCCTGCGCGTCGGTATTAATCCCACAGCGAGCGCTCTGCCCCAACTGGAGTTGTTGTGCTGGCATGGATCTGCCAGGGCGTTGCGCCTGATCGAGTGCCGACGGCTACCTTCCCAGGCGTCTGGCAACGGACGGGAGTTGCGTGACGAGGCCGTCGCTGCGCTGATCGACATGGTAGCGCTGCAGATCAGTCGGCTGTCCCGCGACACGCTTTATTTCGAAAGCCTGGCCACTGCGCAGCCTTCGCAAAGTGAACGACAGGAAGGGTTGCTGGCCGTGGACCAGTTGCTGTTCGAGCATCACCTAAACCGGACGCAACAGCCGCACCTCCTGAAGATCAGCGAAACACCGGTCATAGATCGGCTGGTGCGCGCCGTGCAGCTTTTTGCTGATCGACCGGCGCTGACACTTGATGGCCAGACCTTCAGCTACGCTGAGCTTCACGCGCACAGCGATGCCATCCTGCAGCATCTGGCGCCACTCATCGAAGAGCGCGTGGCGTCGTGTGCACCTGCCGTGATCGGCATTTGTCTGCCCAAATCGATGGCGCTTTACGCAGGCATCCTGGCCATTCTGCGCAGTGGTGCCGTCTACCTGCCCCTCGACCCAGGCCAGCCGCTGCAACGTCAGCAGTACATTCTGGAAAACTCGGGCGCTCTGCTACTGCTGCACGATGGTGCACACCTGTTGGCAATCGCTGAGTTCCCGGCGCTGGATATCAGCGCAATGCCAGCGTCAGGCGCTGCGCCACCTCGGGCAGTCATTCAATCTGAGCCGGATGCGCCGTGCATGGCGCTGTACACATCCGGCACCACCGGGCATCCGAAGGGCGTGATGCTCAGCCAGCGTAATCTCAGCCACTTCACGGCCTGGTACGCCGAGTACGTCAGCCTGAAGGAAACCAGCCGCGTACTGCAATTCTCGACATTGAGCTTTGATTCTTCGCTTATCGACATCTTCCCGACGTGGCTCAGTGGTGCCGAGCTGGTAGTGCCCGACGAAGACCAGCGTCGCGATCCATTGCAGTTGGTCAACGTGCTGAAACAGGGGATTTCCCACGCGTTTCTGCCACCGGCGTTGCTGAGCATCATGCCGCTGGATCAGCCGCTGGGGCTTGAGCACGTCATGACCGGTGGTGATGTGTGTGAGCCGCACGTTATTGCGCAACTCACCCGTCAATGCCACTTCCATAACCTGTATGGCCCGACTGAAACCACGGTGCTTGTAACCGCAGGGGAGTTTGAGTCGCACAGCAGCAATCGTGATCTTGGACGGCCAATCGCCAACAGTCAGGTATGGATTCTTGACGACCAGGGTCTGCCTGTCGCAGAGCAGACGCAGGGCGAGCTATACATTTGCGGCCCGGGCGTTTCGCTGGGCTATATCAACAACCCTGAGCTGACCTCGGAACGCTACGTGTGGCTGGAACGTCCGGACGGTCAACAGCTACGCGCCTACCGCACTGGCGATATGGGCAAGTGGACTGCCAATGGCATCGAGCTGAGCGGTCGACGTGACAATCAGGTGAAGATCCGTGGCTTTCGGGTCGAGCCGGAAGAGATCGAGCATTGCCTGCGCGCCAGTCAGTTGTACCGCCAGGTAGCCGTGGTCGTGAATGCAGAACGACGGATTCTGGCTTTTCTTGCCCAGCCGCACGAAGAGCAGAACGCAGAAAAGTCACAGCATGCGTTGCGAGAGCACGTGCAACGGTTGTTGCCGGACTACATGCACCCCGCCGCCTATATGACTGTTGAATACATGCCGTATGCCGCCAATGGCAAAATTGATCGCAAGGCGCTGCTGGAAATACCGGTGAGCTTTGCCGATCAACACCCACGTCGCTTGCCGGAGACCGAGCAGGAACATCAATTGGTCGAGCTGTGGGCTCAATTGCTGGAACTGCCGGCGAACGATATCTCGACTGACGAGAGCTTTTTCAACCTGGGCGGCCATTCGATCCTGTTATCGCGCATGCTGCTCGGCATACGGGAGCAGTTCGGGCGCAGCATCCCGATCAACCGTTTTATCGAAGCGCCGACGCTGCTGACGCTGGCAGGCTTGATCGACAGCGACAGCGACGCGTGCGCCTACACAATCAGCCCGCAGGCCCTTGAGGACGCCCATGCGCCTCTGACGCTGCCAACCCTGCCGATCAGCAAGCTCGGCGATGTCCACAAAGTGATCGTTACCGGGGCCAACGGGTTTCTGGGGGTGCACATCGTCCAAGCACTGCTGACATGGGGCGCGACGGAAATCGCCTGTCTGGTACGTGAAGGCTCAGGGCAAAGCGCACAAGAGCGGTTCGAACAGTCGCTGAAGGAAAACCGCCTCAGTCATCTGGATCTTCGTCGAGTGACGGTCTATAGCGCTGACGTGTCCCTGCCAAAGCTGGGGCTCAGCGATGAAGTGTATGAGCGGCTAGAACGGGACTTCGGTGCGCTGGTTCACAACGCTGCCAACGTCAACCATGTGCAGGACTACGAGACGCTGGTGAAGGACAACGTAGCACCCGTTTTGGAATGCCTGAAACTGTGCGAGGGCCGCAGTAAAAAGATATTCAATTTCGTTTCCACCTTGTCAGCGTCCAGCGCCGTTGACGCTGCCGGCAATGTGCTTGAACAACCCGCTGCCGACACCCCACCAATCTACATCAAGAACGGCTACAACCTCTCCAAGTGGGTCGCGGAGCGCATCCTGCAACGCGCCAGGGAGCAAGGAGCGTGGGTGAACATCTATCGCCCGGGCAACATTGCGTTCAACAGCAGCACTGGCGTGTGCCAACCGCAGAAAAACCGCCTGATGCTGATGCTCAAAGGCTCCTTGCAACTGGGCTTGGTGCCCGAGTTTGCAATGACCTTCGACCTGATGCCCGTGGACTTTCTGGCTCGTTTCATTGGCTTCCATGCCAGTCGTTATCAGCCCGAACGCGCCGTCTTCAACCTGCACAACCCCGAACCGTTGAGCTGGAACAGCTACGTAGAGGCTTTCCGCGATTCGGGCCGACAGTTCGAGATGGTCAGCGTGGCTCACTGGCAAACCCAGCTCGACCGGGTAGACAACCAGAACGCGTTGTTTGGTGTGCTCGGTTTCTATCTGAATGGCTTTGAAGAGGACATCGGCGATATCTCGATGATCGAGTACCAGAACGCTCACGCCGGTATCCGGCACATGGGCGAGCAATACCCAAAAAAGACCCCGGCGCTGCTGCGCAAGGGCTGCGACTACCTGAAAGAAATCGACTTCATCTGAATCGATCACCCCTGACGCAATAATGGAGAACGCCATGAACACTATTCACCACACTCTCAAACCCGACACGCTGATCAAGAACCCAGAGCTGTGCCGCGTTGAATCAGCCGTGACCATCCCCAGTGATGCTCATAGCGTATGGGCGGTCGTCGGCGACTTCGGTGGCTTCCAGGCTTTTATTCCCGCACTCGAAAGTACGGAAGTCACAGGCACAGGTGTGCGCTCTGTGCGCAAGAAGCTGTTCAAGGATGGCAACGTGGCGATAGAGCAATTGAACTCGCGCGATGATCAGGCGTTGTACATGACATGGTCATTGATCCACACCAGTCTGCCAGTCGGCAATCTATGGGCGGCAATGACTGTGGAGGCGAAGGGATACAACGAATGTGTCGCGACATGGACGATCATTGCCGAACCTGACCTGGGAGGCGTCGAGGCACTTCCCGCGTTCAAGGAGTTTCTGCAAGGGTTTGGCGACAGCGCGATGAATAACGTACGCAGTCTGTTTGCCTGATCATATTTGCTGCTCTCACAACCCGCTCAGCGTAAAGCCTGAGCGGGTTGTGTCGTTCACGGCAGTTCAGTAGCCGTCAGTCCTGACAGAAGCGGATCCGGTTACCGAAGGGGTCATACACCTCGAGAACTTTTCCCCACCCTTGTTCAACGATATCCGGACGACCATAGCCATAGTTTCGGGCAATCAGCTCGTCACGGAACAGCTCGATATTCTGCATGGGGACAAACAGAGTTGATCCAGGGCTGGCGTCACCGTGGTGCTCGGAGAGGTGCACCTGAAGGCCGTTGCGGCTGATGCCAAGATACAGAGGCAGATCCGCTGCAAATCGATGTTCAAACTCCACACTGAAACCAAGAAACCCGAGATAGAACTCACGCGCCTTGGCTTCATCGAACATCCGCAGTATGGGAATGGCCTTGTCAAACGTGACGGTCGTAGCCGAGCGCTCCTGGGTAAGCAGCGCCGAAGCGGTATTCCAGTCTTTATAGCCCATCTGCTGAGCGACCAGCTCCAAGGCGGCAGAGTGGGACACTTCCTGATCAGCTAGCGCTAATGAGGCACGCAGCCTCTTGGCCATCTGCTTTGCTTGCTCGATTGACAGCATTATTCCTCCTGGAGTCGATTCAGTCCGGTGCTCGCATTACCAAACTTCGACTATCAAGAGATGTGATCGAGTTTGCAGAGAGAATGCTTTCACCTTTCCTGTCAGGAGCGAGCGGCAGGCAGCATCGGCCTGGCGCTGATAGTACACAGGGTTGTTCAAGGTTTGAAGCAAGACGGTGTGGTTGCGGGCGCTAAAAGAGCAAAGCGCGGATGGGGTACTGCGACTGAACAATGTCTTTCCCAGAAAAGACAAAACCCCTCATCGCGTCAGCGATGAGGGGTTTCGGAATTCAATCTTGACGATGACCTACTCTCACATGGGGAAACCCCACACTACCATCGGCGATGCATCGTTTCACTACTGAGTTCGGGATGGGATCAGGTGGTTCCAATGCTCTATGGTCGTCAAGAAATTCGGGTACCGAGTCGTTAGCAGCTAACGCTTCAGCGAATTTTGGTGACTTCTACTAAAACAAAACCCCTCATCGCGTAAGCGATGAGGGGTTTCGGAATTTAATCTTGACGATGACCTACT
>Ga0265798_10000189_pt1 | contig 115118 bp, 122 predicted proteins | sample P3T30metagenome_FD_192430 | JGI IMG/M metagenome (GOLD analysis project Ga0265798, IMG submission 192430) | Plant litter microbial communities from East Loma Ridge, Irvine, California - P3 T30 | ecosystem: Environmental > Terrestrial > Plant litter > Unclassified | place: USA: California...
GTTCTTTAAAAATTGTTTGATAAACACCATCTTGCTAACTTTCTTAATTTTACAGTCCTGAAATTTTGCGCAAAGGTACATTTTAAATTAATATTTCAATGGTGCAAAACAACTTTTTTTAAGAATATGCAGGGTTAATAACAATTTACTGTTTTTTATTTAAGAGAATGGCCGTAAAATATGCCTCGATAAACAGAAATAGCATAAAAACCGCAAAGAAGTTGATTCTTTCTGTAGGAAAAGAAACCGTTTTCGCTAATATAGGTTGTATTAAAAAATAACTGCCAACAACCTTAAGGCTCGTTAATCCTAAAAAAACATAGCCCACTTGTGTGGCATCCGTTTTTGCAATTAAATTAAGCGCAAAAAGTATAATTACAGAGAAGCCAAAAAACAAAAGATATACTGTAGCTATTGTATAAGTAAATGTGGTTGCCTGTTCCTGCAGGCGTGGCACCTGGTACAGCAAAATGTTTATGATGGCACACACCGCCGCTATGCCTGTCATTTTTAGTAATAAGGCACTAAATTGTTTATCCATCTATTTATTAAGTTGATTTACCTGGCGTATAACGTTGTAAAGGGCTATCGCTACACCAAGCATAGTAAAAATTATAAAGTAAAGCTCGTTTAGGTTAGCGAATTTTTCGTCGAGCCACTTACCCAGCCATGCAAAGGCTACAATTATAATACCCATCTGGAACGGAATATTAATAAGGGCGAGCCATTTATTAGGCCTCTTATCCTGCTTGTTGTTGTCGCTCATTTATGGATGATAGAGTTTGTTTAGAAACATTGCGCATGGTACAGCTTGCTGTAAACACAGCACCCGGCTCTACAGATAATTTACCGGCAATAACTTCACCCGTAATGTGTGCCTTAGCTTTTATACTTAATAATTCTTCTACCTCAATACGGCCATCAAAGCGGCCTTCTATATCGGCAGTTTTACATTTTATATCTCCTGTAACGCTTCCTGCGGGCCCTATAACAATGCGGCCGTCGGCTATGAGGTTGCCCGTTAACTTCCCGTCGAGCCTAAGATCAGCATGCGAAATAATGTCGCCCTTAATGACCGTACCTTCTACAATACGGTTGGTTTTACCCAACAGGTCGGTATACGATTTTTGTTTTTCAAACATAGCCGTTACTGTATTGCTAAATATTGAACAAACGATTTATTAATTTGCACGATCTTGTAATCTTCTGTAGAAATTATAACCGGGGTTTCTGCAACTTTATACGACTTATAGTCTTTAAGTATACTCGCTGCATCTACCGCCGCAAGTTTGTTTATAAGGCCATGAATAACAATAAGGTTTTCTGTAGTGCTATAAATATCGTTAGATACTGTTATATTGTTATTGTTACCGTCTTTAATAAACTTCTGAATCTTTTCTGTAAGCGTTTTAATTTTAGGATCGTTAGCATCAAACTTAAAGATGATCTTAAAGCTTGTTGCCGGGCGGCCAAAGGCAAGTTTTTCGAGCACGGGTACTTCCTTTTTAAGAATATCTTCTGCCTGTTTTCCTTCTTCACTATTTGGGTAAGTAAGCGCTACATAATTAAGCGCTTTTTTATACTCTTCAAGCCCTTCAAGCCTTCCTGTAACTTTTGCTTTCAGGAAGTCGTATTTAGATACAATTTCCTCGCCGGTATACTTCTCGATATATTCATCGAGCGGGGTTTGAAGTTCCCTTACATCTCCTGCCTCATATTTTTTAAACAACGCTGCATAAATAGCCTCCGGACTTCCCTGCGCAACAGCATCTGATGTAGGATTACGAATAATCTCTGCATACCTGCTATCAGGGTAGCCGGTAAGAATTTGCTGTTTAAAAGCATTAGCTTTAGACGGATCTATGATTTCATAAATTTTATAAAGGTTATATTTTGCAGGCAACACCAAACGTTCTTCGGGGTTGTTTACCAATAATTTTTCAAGCTTATCTGCCGCGCGCTGATACTCCTTAAATTTCTCTTTATAAATGATACCTAATTGGTAATATGCAAAATTACGGTCTTTAGCCAGGCTGTCTAAAACTTTTTTATCTGTAGGCAACTGGGTTATGTAAAAATCAGCCGTATACCTTGGATCCAGTATTTCTTCTCGTTTTTTGCCGGATATGCTGTCTCCGGATGCTCCCTGTGCATCATCATTGTCTGCACCGTTACCGCCGGCACTTCCGCGCACTTCAGATGCCACACGCCAGTTATCGCCAAGGGCTCTGTTTCCCCAGCGGCTTTTAAATTCCTGCCTGCCATAAGCTACTGTTGCAGGAGTATAAAAATAAAATGGCCCTGCTTTACCAGATGTAAGTCCGCCCCCACCGCCGTTGTTTTGTCTTGTTTTACCGGGCGCTGCACCACCTGGTCTTTGTACAGAACCGTTAGATAGTAACCCGCTGCCCTCTTTAGAAAGGGGTCTTCCTGAAATTGCTCCCTCCTCTCCACCATTCATTTGTGAAAAATCTATACCCTGACCCTGAGCAACGCCAGAAGTATTCTGAGCGATATTAGCCTGCTTCCTGGCCTCTTCTTCCAGCCTTTTTTTCTGTAGTTCTTCCTGAGCCTTCAACCTTACAATGTAATCGTTAAAATAAGCAACCTGCCCTTCAGGAGATAACGATTTTATATGCAATATACTGTCGTTGTCGTGTGCAATAGCCTCATATTTAATTACATCCTGCAGGTTGTCTCTCTTTTTTTTGATGCTCTTATACTCTCTTGTCTTAAAGTCCATGTTTACCAGGGTACTATCATAGTACTTACCGGCATTAACATATTTTGCCTCTTCAAAATTAATTTCGGCAATATTACGGTAGTTAGAAGCAGCAAGGTATTTATCTGCCGACCGTTTTCTTAGCGATTTGTTATAATACAGCCTCGCTTTATCGTTTATATTCTGCTTGTCATAAAACAGCGCTACCTGATGGTTTATAATATCAAGAAACGGCCTGTTTTCACGATCTTCTAAGAGGTCGCGGTAATTTTCCATAAATGCGAGCGTGTCTCCTGCTTTGTAGTCAAACTGGCCTGCCTGCATGGCATGCGCCTGTATAACATAAATGCGTGGCGATTTACGCTTCATATCTATAACACTCTGGTAGGCAGCATAGGCGCTATCAGGTTTGTTTTGCTTGCCGTACAATTGCCCAAGAATAAACTTGTAGCGGGCGGTTTTTTCATTATCCTTAGAGGTAGCTACCGCTTTTTTAAGTACATATAAAGCGCTATCCGGAGCATTTGTTTTTAAATAAGCCTGTGCAAGTATGGCATTGGCATCGGCATATATCTGCTCATCCATTTGCCCTTGCTTTTCTTTAAGCAGCTGTTTTAAATTTTTTATGGCAATACCATCGTTCTCCAGCCTTATGTTAGTCTTTTCCCTCCATACCTTAACCTCATCTATACGGCTACTGCCAGGATATTTATAAAGCACGTAGTTAAAGGCCTCAAGCGCAGGTATAAAACGATTATCGTAGTATCGTGACTGGCCAAGTAGCAGGTGCGCCTCATCCATTTGAGGGTTACGCTCGCTGCCCCCCACATTCATAGAGTGCTTTTGTATTGCCTTGGTAGCTTTAGTCTCGGCCCTTTCAAAATTAGCATTTCGCTTATCTGTAGGGCCCATTTCTTCGCTGGTAAGCTGCATACGCTCTACCGGCAGGATTTCCCAGTAATTATCGGCATAGGTTGTTTTAAGTTCGCCTATACCTGCCGTTAGCGCATTGTTACCGTTATACATAACGTTATACTTAGTATTAAGCGCGTGGTAATTACGGTTAACAAAACTGTCTTTTTTAGTAGAACAGGCAAAGCCAAGGCCAAGAGCCCCAAGAAGGTAAATATATTTATGTGTACTGGTTCTCAATGTAAAAGATTTTTATCCTTAACTTTTAAAATCCTATTTTAGTATAGGGAGGGGTAAAAATACACTTCTTTTTGTTAAACGGATAATTTTTAGCGAAAAAACAGGGCGGTAAACCATCAAGCTTAACAAAGTACTATCTGCCTGCAAATTTTAAAAGTTATCTGCCATGGGTAAAAAGACTAAAACCTGTACCTTTGCCGCCGCATGGAACCAAAAAAATTTACATATCCTAAAGCAGAAAAGCTTAAAAGCCGCACCACGATAGGCCTTTTGTTTACCGATGGAAAATCGGTTTCGAAATACCCGTTGAGGCTGGTATACATGCCCACAGAAGAACCCGATGGCGAGGGCCTGATAAAAATGGGGGTGTCGGTTTCTAAAAAATATTTTAAAAAAGCACACGACCGCAACTACTTTAAGCGTGTACTGCGCGAAACCTACCGCCTTAACAAGCACTTGTTAACAGATAAGCTGAACAAACATTACAGCCTCATGTTTTTTTACCAGGCAAAAGACAGGCTTAGTTATGAGGAGATAAACACTAAAACCATTCAGCTTTTTGAAAAGTTTTTAGCTCAGGAAGGCCTGTAAAACAAGTTATGTAAGGTATTGTACTAATTTTGCTGTTTTATCGTTTTAAAACCTAAGCAGTTACTTTGTATTCAATCTGCAAAAAGCTGACTAATTATCCTTATTTTCGTAAGATGGGATATATACCCGCGAAAAAAATAAATGAAAAAGATACCAATGCTTAAAAGACTAAAGAAAAAATATGTCCTCCCGGCCGTAGCCGTAGGATTTTTATTTGTTGGGACAAGCTTTAAAGACGATTTCTTTGAGATCGCAAAACAAATAGAAATTTTTACTACACTGTATAAAACCGTTAATACTAATTATGTAGACGAGACCAACCCCGGGCAACTTATGGATAAGGCCATTAAGAGCATGCTCGAAGACCTGGATCCTTATACCGTATATTTTAACGAGCAGGATGTAGCAAAGTTTAAAATTAACAATACCGGCGAGTACACCGGCATTGGTGCGCTTATTACCCGCAAGGATGGCAAACTTATAATTAAGGAGGTTTATAAAGATTATCCTGCCGACAAAGCCGGACTTAAAGCTGGCGATGAAATAATTAAAATTGGCGATATATCTCTTGCTGATTTTAAGGAAGATGCCAGCGAATTATTAAAAGGCAGCAAGAATACTAAAGTAGAAATACAGTACATGCGCCAGAGCAAACCCGTAAATGCACAAATTGTGCTTAGCGAGGTAGATGTTAAAGCTGTGCCCTACTTTGCTATGGTGGGTAACGAAACCGGTTATATTGTACTTTCGGCATTTAATGGCAAAGCATCGAGCGAAACCAAAGCCGCGCTTTTAGACCTAAAAGGTAAAGGGGCAAAGAATATTATTTTAGATTTGAGGGGCAATCCCGGCGGATTACTTAACGAGGCAGTAAACATTTGCAGCCTGTTTGTAAAAGAGGGCGAAATTATCGTTACCACAAAATCTAAAAATGACAAGTATAACAACACCTACAAAACATCTAAACCTCCGGTTGATCTCGAAATTCCGCTTGTGGTACTGGTAGATGGCCATAGCGCATCTGCATCAGAAATTGTTTCGGGCGCCCTGCAGGATCTTGACCGTGCGGTTATAGTAGGCAGCAGAAGTTTTGGTAAAGGGTTGGTTCAGAGGCCGCTCGACTTAACTTACGGCACTCAGGTAAAAGTAACGATATCAAGATACTACACACCATCAGGACGTGGCATACAGGCACTGGATTATACCCATAAAGATGCCGACGGTAAAGCTATTCGTATTGACAAAAAAAATTATAACGCGTTTAAAACCCGTAACGGCCGTACCGTTTATGATGGTGGCGGCATATTGCCCGATGTAGAGCTTGATGAAAGCAAGCAAAGTGCTATTGCCGATGCTCTTATTCGTAAAGATGGCATCTTTAACTATGCTACTACCTATTACTACAAAAACCCGAACTTAGGCTCTACAATACCTAATATTAGCGATGCCGACTTTGAAGCTTTTAAAGCGTACCTGAAGAAAGAAAAATTTGAGTTTGATACCGAAACCGAAAAGGCACTTAAAGAAACCCTTGTTGTTGCCAAAAAAGAAAAAGTAGATGCAAGCATAACGGCAGAATACCAGGCGCTGCTTACCGCACTGCAAAAAAGCGAAGAGAGAGAGCTTACCGCCCACAAACAGGAAATTAAGCAGCTTATAACCGACGAACTTATAAAACGCTACCAGTATAAAGAAGGGCTTTACAAGTATTATACTACCAGCAACCCCGAAATTAAAAAGGCGGCTGCCTTAATTAATAATACTGCAGAGTATAGTAAATTACTCACTAAGAAATAATAACGATCCCCGGTTTACGCCGGGGATTTTTTTGAAATCGTGTTACACTTTTTGCTAACTGTACCCGTTAATGTCCTTACACGCGGAGTCAAAGAGTGCGTTAATTTAAAGATTGCAGAAAGGATTGCTTCGTTCCTCGCAAAGACGATACGTAAACAAAGAGTGGCCCATAATTGCGTGAAGCTCCGGTAGGAGCGGCATGTTTATATCACTATACCTATCCACCAAGTGAGACGCATGCAGTGCTCTCTACTGCTTGCCTACCTTTACCAAAATTATATGTAGGTTCATGGAGCGAATGGTCCTTGAATAGCAAAAATGTAGCAACCAACCTTTAATCACTTCTGCTTTGCATGACTGTTACCATAATACATTGGGCGAAATCAGCATAAATTAACAATTTATAGTGCCTATATAAAAACTAATCGTAAAATATTACTGCAAATGCCCCATTTTCATCAGGTATTAAATATTAGGCTGTAACAATGGCTATTGATGCAAAATCTTGTAACTTTGTTCTTTAAACCAAACATACGTGAGCACAAGTCACAAACACCTTAACAGGGTAACAATGGGTGGCCTTATGGTAACCCTTGGTATTATTTATGGGGATATAGGCACCTCTCCCCTTTATGTAATGAAGGCCATAATGGGTAACGAGCCCATAGACCAGGATGTAGTCCTGGGGGCTTTATCCTGTATCTTCTGGACCCTTACGTTACAAACCACGCTCAAGTATGTAATCCTGACATTACAGGCAGACAACAAAGGCGAGGGTGGTATATTTTCTTTATATACCCTTGTAAAAAGGCTTAAAAAGAAAGGGCTTATACTCCCGGCAATCATTGGGGGCAGCGCCCTTCTTGCCGATGGTATTATCACCCCACCCATCTCGGTATCTTCTGCCATAGAGGGACTTAAAATTTATAATCCGGATATTAACACTGTGCCTATTGTATTAGGCATACTTTTCATGCTGTTTGTAATCCAAAAATTTGGGACATCATTTATAGGCAAATTCTTTGGCCCTATGATGCTTATCTGGTTTGGTATGCTGGGTGTATTAGGTATCATCCCAATGCTGCACAACCTGTCTGTACTTAAGGCACTTAACCCCTATTATGCTTTTCACCTGCTTACCATTCACCATGATGGTTTTTATGTGTTAGGATTTGTGTTTCTGTGTACTACAGGAGCCGAGGCATTATATAGCGATATGGGCCACACCGGCCGTAGTAATATACGTGTAAGCTGGGGCTTTGTAAAAGCTATGCTCGTAATAAACTACTTTGGCCAAGGTGTGTATTTAATGGAACATGCCGGTAAAACCCTTGGAACGCTTAGTGGTAACCCAAGTATGCCGGGTAACCCTTTTTACCTGCTAATGCCCGACTGGTTCCTGCCTTTTGGTATTGCTATTGCAACGGCAGCGGCAGTAATTGCATCTCAGGCATTAATTAGCGGATCGTTTACCCTTATAAGTGAGGCCATGCGTTTAAACCTTTGGCCGAAAGTACTGGTTAAATTCCCAACCGAATTAAAAGGACAAATTTACATACCTTCAATTAACTGGCTTTTATTCTGGGGTTGCGTTTTTGTAACGCTGCATTTTCAGGAATCAAGCAATATGGAGGCGGCATACGGCCTTGCTATCGTATTGTGTATGATCATGACTACCACACTATTGGGTTATTATATGGTTATGAAGCGTTATAACCCTTTCTTTATACTGGCAACTATTGCGGTGTATTTTACTATAGAGTTCTCCTTCCTGGTGGCAAACATGAGCAAGTTTGAGCATGGTGGTTATGTATCGTTGCTTATAGCAGGAATGCTTGCTGCAACAATGGGCATATGGCATACGGCAAAGCGTATTCGTAGTGAATATACCGAGTTTACAAAAATTGAGAATTACAAGAACGTGCTTGCCGAACTTAGTAATGACGCTACTATACCTAAATATGCAACACACCTTGTTTACATGACCAACGCGAACTTAGGTGATGAAATTGAGTCGAAAATTATTTATTCGATACTTCAAAAAAGGCCAAAGCGTGCCGATATTTACTGGTTCCTGCATGTTAATGTGGTAGATGAACCGTACCGAATGGATTACCGCGTTCGCGAAATAATGAAGGACGACGTTATCCGAATCGATTTTTACCTTGGTTTCAGGGTGCAGCCGCGTATCAACCTTATGTTTAAACAGGTTGTGAGGGATATGGTTAAGAAGGGCGAGGTAGATATTACAAGCCGATACGAATCGCTTAACAGGAACAATGTAATAGGCGATTTTAAGTTTGTTATCATCGAGAAATTCATGTCTTACGATAATGAGTTGCCTTGGTACGAAAGGATAATACTGGATATTTACTTCCAGCTTAAAAAGGTAAGCCTTAGCGAAGGCCGTGCGTTTGGGCTCGACAACAGCTCTGTAAAAGTAGAACAGTACCCTATTATTATTCATCCGCCCGAGGATATCAATTTGCACCGTATAGAAGAAAAACATTAACCGTATTTTGAAAATGAAGCAGCTTTTTTACATCCTGATGCTTGTACTCCCGGCCGCGCTATGGGCACAGGAGGAAACAGTATTTTCTGTCTATTTTGAATTTGATAAATTTAATTTAGATAGCAAACAGGGTGATAATCTTGTGGCTTTTGTTAAAGCGGTAGATACTACACGTATAGAAACTGTACAAATTTATGGTTATTGCGACGACAGAGGAAAAGATGCTTACAACTATAAACTTAGCAACAACAGGGCCGGCACTATTCGCGATGCCCTTATGGCAAAAGGTGTAAAGAGTAAGATTATTATTACCATTGAAGGCAAAGGCCGCATAATGCTGGACGAAGATATTGACAACAAAACTGAAGCACGATCTAAAAACCGACGCGTAGATGTTGTGGTTAATTTTAAGCCTGTACCGCCTCCAAAAATGGAACCGGGCATGTATAGTGCCGTTAAAAAGGATCTTATAATAGGCGACCGCATTTACCTCGAGAACATACTTTTTGAGCGTGGCAGCAGTCAGCTTACGGCAAAATCGAGACTGGAACTGGAAAAGGTAGCAAAGCTACTGCAAAAGTACAGGAACCTCAACTTTGAGATACAGGGCCATATTTGCTGTACGCCCACCTTCCAGAAAGAGGCTATAGATAAAGGCACACGTAAAAGAGAACTGAGTTCTAACAGGGCAAAGACCGTTTACAAATTTTTCCTGACTAAAAGAATTGCCCCTGCCCGTATGACCTACAAAGGCTATGGCAATACAAAGTCATTAGGAAAAGGATCTGAATATGACCGACGGGTGGAGTTGGTTATTACCAAGATTTAAACCTGAAATATAATTTACGAGAGCCGTATTCTTAAAAGGGTGCGGTTTTTTTGTGGGATTAGGTAACGGCTTAGCTACATTGCCTCGCTATGTTGCACTTCGCTCGCAATGACAACAAGTTATGAAAAAGGTTGAATATCTCACAGACCATACTCGTTCCTGTCATTGCGAGGCACGAAGCAATCTCGTTATAATATTATTAAATTACCAATTGAAATTTACAATTTCTAATTCCTGTTCATCCTGATGTGTGGAATATCATCTTCCAGATATTCTTCCCCTTCCTGAACAAAGCCGTGCCCCTCATAAAACTTCTTTAGGTACAGCTGTGCAGAAATGGTTATGGCATCCTGCTTATAGTATTCTTTAATTCCGGCGATAGCCGATTGTATTAGGCTGTGGCCCCATTTACGCTCGCGGTAATCAGCGTTTATAACCACGCGGCCTATGGATGCATTATCAAAATAGTATCCCGGCGCAAAGAGGCGTGCATATGCCAGGATGCTGCCCTCATGTATGCCAAGAAGGTGCAATGCTTTGCCGTCTTTACCATCTATGTCCTGGTAAACGCAATTCTGCTCTACTACAAAGACCTCACTGCGCAATTGCAGTATTTGGTATAGCTCAACCACAGAAAGTTCGTTAAACGGCTTTATTTTAAATTGTATGCTCATAAGAAAGTAACCGACTTAATAATTGACTCCAATTCTACTATAAGATCACGCTTGGGCGATGACGGGCTGTAAATAAACCCTTCAATAATCAGGTAACATTTATTCTTTTCGTCGCGTATTGCGTAGTTTACAAACGGCCCATTCATAAAATCGTTTTCCATTTCCCAGTTACCACGCGTCTCAAAAGCACGCTTATCATTAAAACTGGTCATAAAAACATAGGGGGAGTAAGCTTCTTCGGTAAGCATAAAGGTGCCTTTTTCCTGCCCGTGAATATAACGAGTGCCTATAGAATCGCGCATTTTTATAATGTTATTAATCAGGTCCTTTTTACTATCAATAACATTAAAAGGCACACGGTACAAAAGCATGTTAGTATTACCACCAGGAATTTCTTTTTTAAGCCATAAAAAATCGTCAGCCTGGAGGGCGGGCTTGTAGGCAGCAGGCATTTTTATAGCAATGCCATACTTAGCTGCAAAATTCTGGGTATCCATCAGGCCGCCCTTTTCATTGCGCTTTTGGTTAACCGCAATTTCAGTTTGCCGTATGGTCTTAATAATTTCATCGGCATGCATTTGTATAAGCTGCAATATCTGGGCCGTGTTTTTACCGGTAATGGTAAAGGTATTTTGTGGAGCACACACATTATCCTGCTTAAAATCGAAGTTCTTTTTGTCTCCTTTTTCTACAAAAATAATATTACGGCCACGCTTTAGGTCGCCACCAAAAGACTGCTCATGGTATTGGTTTATTGTAAAAATAGGCTCCTCCATAGTAAGGCCATCTACCGGTGCAGCCAACTTTTTGCGCAGGCTGTCGCCCACTTCGCCATTCCACAATACATCACTAATGATGATAGATATCTCGTTAATCTCACCTTCGGAAATAGCGGTATCTGTCCTGCTTTTAGAGCACGAAAAAGTGCAGCAAATAATCACCGCGAACGCTATTATTTGCTGCACCCTTTTCATTATAGGATATGTATAAGACATTTAGTTTATGTCGCCCACTTTCAGTTTCATTCCCGGCTGAATGCTTTCGCCGTTAATTTCGTTCCACGATTTAAGATTTTCAACAGTAACGCCAGGGTGTTTCCTTGCAATACTAAACAATGAATCTCCTTTTTGTACAATGTACAACCTTGCTTCTTCGTAAGTAGCTTCGCGCGATCTTTTAGAAGCCGATGCCATAGCGCTTCTGTTCTCAGCTGCTGTAGGAGCAGTATCACAATCAGCAACTTCTGTACCATCGGTCTTGACAAGAGCAGCAACTTTTGATGTTGTAGTTGTAAATTTATCTGATGGTTTTGCATCCTTAGCTGCAATAGCCTCTTCTGCAACAGGTGTCATAATGGTGGTGTTTTTAAGGATTTTTACCCTTTGGCCCGCCATGATGTTGTTACCCTTTATTCTGTTCCACTTTCTAAGATCGGCAACACTTACTCCATACTTGTTAGCAATATCTCCCAGGTTATCGCCACGTTTTACAACATGCGTTTTAGAAGATGTAGCAACTGTACTTTTTCTTTTTGCCAGCCTTGTATAGTTAGAAGCATATGCCTCTTCCCTATCCGGTGTTACACTAAAGTGTGGCCTTTCGCGCTTAGAATCTTCATAATCAATGTAAGCATAAATTGCCTTTTCATTAGAAGCAAATAATCCAATCTTATCTTTTGGGAGCCTTAAGTAATGAGCTTTGGCGGTAGTGTAAGGAATAACGTCAAGCTTATAAATAGGGTTTAAGAACTGCAACTGGCTAACAGGCACATCTAAAACTCCTGCAAGCTGCTTAAACGACATTTGACGTTTAACCATCAGTGTATCTGTCTCAAAATAAGTAAGCGGTGCTTTTTTAGCTTTTATACCGTGCTCCTTTGCATATTCGTAAATATACATAGTTGCAAGAAATGTAGGATTGTATGCCTGAGTTTCTTTAGGAAGGTTTTTACGAATGTTCCAGTAGTTTTTATAGGTACCACTACGTCGAATAGCCTTAGTAACATTACCCGGACCGGCGTTGTAAGATGCTAAAACAAGATCCCAGTCGCCAAAAATGTTGTAAAGGCTTGTAAGGTACTGGCAGGCAGCCTCTGTAGCTTTTAAAGGATCGCTCCTTTCATCAACATAACTATTAACTTCAAGATTGTATTGTTTACCCGTAGGGTACATAAACTGCCATAATCCTGCTGCACCTACCCTTGATTTTGCCCTTGGGTTTAATGCCGACTCTATAACAGCTAAGTATTTAATTTCCAGAGGCACATTGTATTTTGCAAGGTGCTCTTCGAACATTGGGAAGTAGTACTCAGATATTGCCATAAGGCGCTCATAACTTCTTGGCCTGTTCTTTAAATACGACTTAATAATGTTCTCTAAGCCTTTGCTATACTCAATGTTAAACGGAGAGTTGGCATCAAGTTTGGCAAGCCTTTCCTTTAGTAAGTCAGTATTCAGGCTAAAATCAACATCTTCATCAGGGTTAATTCTGGCAAGGTCTTCCTGCATGTTAGTATACAGGTCATCGTTTGCCATTTCCTTCATCCACAGGCTGTCTATTTTAGCCATGCCTTCGTGACGTGTAAAGGTAGATTTTATCGAATCAAGATATGATAGTTTAATTTCCGGCTTAATCAGCAAAGTGTTGTCAGCCTGGGCGCTTGTCTGGGCAAAACCTGCTACAGACACCACAGCGGCTACTAATGACAATGTTCTTTTTTTATTCATAATTTACTCGTTAGTAGTTAAATTACAACGTATTGCAAAGCAACAATGTTACGTATAACTTTAAATTTTGTGTTCTATTATAAACTTTAACACTATGCCTCAAGTATTGCGGCAATACCAGGAAGTGTTTTTCCTTCCAGCATTTCCAGCATGGCTCCGCCACCTGTAGATACATAGCTCATTTTAGGCTCAAGGCCAAATTGTTTTACTGCCGCTACCGAGTCGCCACCGCCCACAAGGGAAAATGCACCATTCTCTGTAGCTTCAGCTATAAAATTACCAAGGGCAATAGTGCCTTTAGCAAAGTTTTCCATCTCAAAAACCCCAAGTGGGCCGTTCCAAAGTATTGTTTTAGAGTTAAGGATAACATCTTTAAAAATCTCTAACGATTTTGGTCCGGCATCAAGGCCTTCCCATCCGTCAGGAATTTCCCTAACATCAACCACCTGTGTATTAGCATCGTTCTTAAAGCCATCGGCTGCAATAACGTCTACAGGTATAAATACTTTTACGTTCTTTTCTTTGGCTTTAGCCAAAATCTCCAAAGCAAGGTCCTGTTTATCATCTTCACAAATAGAGTTCCCTACTTTACCACCATTAGCCTTAACAAACGTAAAGGTCATTCCGCCACCAAGGATAAGATTATCTACTTTATCAAGGATGTTTTCTATAACAGTAATTTTAGACGATACTTTACTACCACCTAATACCGCAGTAACCGGCTTTTCACTGTTCTTTAACACCTTGTCAAGGCTGTCGATTTCTTTCGCAAGAAGTAAGCCAAAAACTTTATCCTCAGGGAAAAACTTCGCAATAATTGTTGTCGAAGCATGCGCACGGTGCGCAGTACCAAAAGCATCATTTACATAAACATCGCCCAGTTTAGCCAGTTTGCCTGCAAACTCCTCATCGCCGGCTTCTTCTTCTTTATAAAAACGAAGGTTTTCAAGCAATAGTACTTCGCCCGGTTTAAGTGCAGCAGCTGCAGCTTCGGCCTTCTCACCTATACTGTCATCTACAAAGGTAACTTCCACACCAAGTACTTCGCTTACTTTAGCCACAATGTGTTTAAGCGAATATTTTTCCTCAACACCTTTAGGTCTTCCTAAATGGCTCATAAGGATAACGCTCCCACCTTCCTCAAGAATTTTATCGATTGTTGGTTTCGCAGCTTCAATCCTGTTAGCATCTGTTACGTTAAAGTTCTCGTCCAGAGGAACATTAAAATCTACACGTATAACTGCTTTCTTATCTTTAAAATTGATGTCTGAAAAAGTTTTCATAAATGGGAGTACGTTGGTTTAAAAAAAATGATGAAAGGCAAATATAGGCGTTTTTGTTAATAAATACCCAATTAATTGTTGACAAAGATTCTCACTAATAACGTAAGACATTTATTTACAGATACTTATTACAGTGTTAAATTTATTAATGTGCCGTAAAACCGTACAAATTTGTAATGAGATTTGGGGACGGATAGGCGGCGAAAACGAAATAGTGAAAGTCATTATTTTTATTAAAGCGCATTGTAATGATTTTATTAAAATTGCAAAAGTCATAATGGACAGCAAACATGGAAAATAATAGCAACTCAGTCACAATATTTAATAGGCTTGCAGATGTATATCAGGAAAAATACATGGATATCGGATTGTACCATGAATCGCTCAATAGGTTTTGCGAACAGATAATTAATGAAGCACATATTTTAGAGCTTGCCTGCGGACCCGGTAATATAACCAAATATTTATTACATAAGCGCCCGGATTTTAAGATCCTCGGTACAGATCTCGCCATAAATATGCTTAATCTTGCAAGGGCAAATAATCCTGAAGCAGAATTTGAATTAATGGATTGCAGAGCCATTAATGGTATTGCTAAAAAATATGATGCCATTGTATGCGGGTTTTGTTTGCCTTACCTTACAAAAACTGAAGCACTACAATTAATAAAAGATTCCAAAGATATTTTAACTGCTAAAGGTGTGCTTTACATAAGCACAATGGAAAACAGCAACTACATGTCTGGCTATCAAACGTCTTCTTCTGGAGACACAATGTTTATAAATTACCATGAATCTGATTATCTTACAAACGCCCTTAAACAGAACGGATATGATATTAAAGATTTACAACGTATTAAATATCCCGGAAAGGATGGAGCTATAATAACAGATCTCATTATAATTGCCGGATTATAAGGGTAGCAAAAGTTGGCATCAGGAACTCTGCAAAACTTAGTTTTTGCATTAGGTTTTAATTATCTTCGCCCCATATTAAAATGCTAAAGGTTACTATGAAAAGACGATGCTGCTTGCATTTGAAATGTAGTAATTAGTACAAAATGTCTTCGAGACTACAGCACCACCCTCTTCCTGTAATCTGAAGGAGAAATACCCTCCTTTTGCTTAAATATCCTGTAAAAGCTTGCTTTAGACTGAAACCCGGAATCGTAAGCTATAGATACTACAGTATATTTTAAAGCATCGCCGGCATCAAGCCTTTTCTTTACTTCGTTTATCCGGTAGTCGTTAATAAGGTTATAAAAATTGGTATTTAAATGCTGGTTAAGCAATTCTGAAAGTTTCTTATTTGAAATAGCCATCCTGTCAGATAGTTCGGTTAAACTAAGTTCTTCATTAAGATAAACTTTTTCATCCTCGAGCAGAAGCCTCAATTTCTCGCTAAGATCTTTAATTTCCTGTGGCGAAAAAACATCTAACTGCCGGGCAGATGCCTTTGCCGGAAATTGATCTGCGCTTATTGGGGAAACCTCTGCCTGAATGTTGGGTTGTACTATCGCATCGTCGTCTTGACCGTCAATTTTATTAAGCAGGAAATCGGGCATTAATATCCTTGACTGAAACAACCCCTTATAACCAAGCAGTAAGTACATTGCAACCATTAGGAAGGCAACAATGGTACCTATGTTCCAGGGAATCATGCTGTAAAAAAGTTCGTATACTGTACAAAGCGAATCTGTAGCGACAATAACTGCAAAACCTGTAATAAGGTATTTGTACCAGTCGAGGTTATTTTTGTGCAGGGTAGAGTAATTGTCTTTAAAGGTTTTATTAAGCCACTTTAAAAACAGATACGTTGCCGCCAGATACGCAAAAAAATAAACGTTCTCGATAAGGTTTAATCCTGGTTCTACCTGTTCGTATTTTTCATGAAATGCTTTTAGCAAACCCGTTGTCATTGCTATAGACAATGGAATATTTATAAAAATAAATACTATAAAAAACGGAATGAGGTTTTTTAGCAGTGGTTTTATAATGCGCTGTGCAGGAAAAACCAGCGACTTAAGCAAATAAAGCAGTGCCGGGCCTAAGATATAGCCCACACCATGGCCAAAAAGTATTGCTACAGCCCCAATTATCCTGGACCTGTGCAAAAAACCATAATAGTATAGCAAAAAGAAAAAGGCATTGGCAAAGAATACAATAAGCAGCTTCCTGGAAAAATCAGATTTAGATTTGATTAGAAAAAAAATTACCAAAACTAAAAAAGACATTCCGGCAATTAAGAAAAAGTCTATAAACATCTCCCAACTTTCCATGCCGAAAAGTAAAAAGTAAAGTACACTTTTACAAATATAATTGCCGGAATATTAAAAGCTTTTTAATTCTTTATAATTTTAAATTTTGCATGGTTGCTTACCTCAACCATATAAATGCCATTACTCAATGTATTTAAATTGATAGTGTTTCCGCTTGCAATTTTACCTTTTATTACTCCCCTGCCGGATGCTTCGTATACATTAAAATCTGTACCGGTTAAGTTTTCAGCGCTTTGTATGTAGGCAACATCGTTAACAGGGTTTGGGTAAAAAGTGATTTTTTTAAGATCCGGATTGCTTACGCCCAAGGTGTTGCTGTCCATTTTTATAATGTAAGTATCTCTAAAGCCGTTACTCTGCACCTCTAAAGATTCTCCTGTAAGCGGATTTAAGTCGACACTGTTCTCAAAGGCGCCCGCTATATAAAGCACATTTGCATCGTCGATCTTTAAGTGATGGCTATCCAAATAATTAGCACCTCCGTATGCATAGGCATTTACAAAATTGCCCTGAGCGTCTAACTTTGCAAGAAAGTTATCATCGGCATTTTCAGACTGTTGCTCCAATACAATATCTCCCATAACAATAGCCTCGGCAAAGAAGCCGGAAACAAATGTTTCGCTAAGCGAATTTACTGCTACCGATAACCCAAAGCTTGCCGCATCGCACTCAAAAGCTTTTGCCCAGGTAACACCGGTGGTAAAATTAACCTTGGCAATAAAGCCTTCGGTAAACTCGCCGGAATCTAAACTTATTTCATTTTCGCCACCCGGATTAAACACCATAGGCCCACCATAATGGCCTGTTATGTAAGCATTACCCTGAGAATCTACATCAAGGTCGCGGCTTATAGCTTCATACGGAGATTCACCCATGTTTACAGCATGCTGCAAATAGCCTGCACTGTTTAAATGCATTACAAAAACGCCGCTATTGTCAGGTTCTGTCGAAAGCGTAAATGATGCTTCGGGGTTTGGGTTAAAATCAGCAGTTTCTCTAAATTTTCCTGTTAAATATAAATCTCCATTATTCATAACCTTCATTGCTACCGGCAAATCAATGTCTGTCCCTCCAAATTGCTGCGCCCATGTAAATGTACCATCCTGTGCATATTTTACTATAAACCCGTCAGACGATCCGTAAGGTGTAAGTTCTCCACCGGCACCCCCGTTGTTAAAGTTAGCCGCAGCATAAAAATATCCGGCAACATATAAATTTCCTGCTCCGTCTATGCCCATTGCCGTGGTTTCTTCATAGCCTTCGCCGCCTAACGATTTTGCCCACACAAAGTTGCCTTCGGCGTTTAACTTTATTACGAATATATCGAGACCTCCGGCTGTAGTTAAAATGTTTACGCCTGTTCCCGGGTCGGCATCAAAACTTTCTTCAAATACCCCACTCACATAAACATTTCCCTGCGCATCTGTGGCTATTGCTGTTCCGTACTCATTTGCTGCTGCACCAAATGCCTTAACCCACAACAGGTTTCCGGTGGTAGAGGTTTTAGATACAAAAACGTCATAAAATCCTCCCGATGTAAATGTTGTTGTTTCGGCCCCCGACCCAAATACAGAGGTATCGGTAAAATAGCCTGTTAAATAAGTAGTGCCTTCGCCATCTACCGTCATGGCCCTAACCACATCTTCTCCTTCTCCGCCATAAGCTTTGCCCCATATAAAATTTTGAGCATGCAGCCCATTAACGTAAAACAAGGCAAAAAAGGCAACAAATAATTTTGTAATTGTATTCATAGCTTAAGTTTTAAATTTACTAAGCAAATAAAGTAAGAATCAATTAAACAATAATCTTACTGGAAGCAATGAGACACCTTTTTGTTCAAAATTTACCGCAATTAGACGCTGTTATGCTGCAGTTTTTAATGTTTAACCACAATACATTTAGCAATAGCACCGTTTAAAAAATAGCTATATTTGCACCACATTAAATGCCCAAGGTTACTATGAAAAAGACAATGCTGCTTGCGTTATTTATGTGTACAATGGTTTGCGCAGCGCAAAACCCAAGCCAGGAACAGGCAGAAGACTACATGCACAGAATGGAAGCCTGGAAGGACAGTGATGTTACCGTTACCGATAGTCTTTACCAATTACTGGACGGCCATGCTAAGAGAGACATTGTTGTAAAAGGAAAAGATATTTACAAGATACTTTATATAAAAGAAATTCCTCAGTACAGCGCATCATACATTTACCTTGACGGCACTACACTGTCGCAGTCAAAAATAAATTCCATTCGCAAGAAAGTATTATCCAGGCATAAATCGGGCACACCGTTTTCGGCACTTATTGCAGAGTACAATATGGATAAAAACCCAAAAGCCGACAACCTTATTTTTACCACCGGCGTTATGGTTCCCGAATTTGAAAAGGCTGTTAAAGAACATGCTGTAGGCGAACTTTATACAATAGATGTTCCTGCTGCTAAATGGTATTATGTAGCCAGGACAAATGCAGCTGTACCATCTTTAAAGACCTTCCATATCAGGCATTCAAGATATCCTTATTAGGCAGTAATTGCTATCCCGCAATTTCTGCTATCTTTGCCTATGCTTTTTTCAGAAATTTTAGGCCAGGACCACATTAAAAGCCATTTAGCCACAAGCGCAGGCAGTGGGCGCATACCTCATGCACAGTTGTTTATAGGACCCGAAGGGTGTGGTACCCTCCCACTTGCCATTGCTTATGCGCAGTATATTTTATGTGCTAATACCGGTGTAGAAAATACCGGCGGTAACGATGCCTGCAACCTTAAATTCCGTAACCTCTCCCACCCTGATTTGCACTTTGTTTTTCCGGTAGCGTCTAACAGCGAGGTAAAAAGCCACCCCGTTAGTGCCAACTTTTTAAAGCACTGGCGCGAGTTTGTTGCCGAGACGCCTTACGGCAGCCTTTTTGACTGGTACAAAAAAATTGATATTGCCAATAAGCAGGGACAAATAGGTGTAGATGAAACAACCGAGATCGTAAAAGCACTTTCGCTGAAAGCCTATGAAGGCGGCTATAAAGTCATGATCATCTGGATGGCCGATAAAATGAATACTGCCACTGCAAATAAGCTGCTAAAGCTGCTGGAAGAGCCGCCTCAAAAAACGGTGTTCCTGCTGATTGCCGAAAGCGAAGACGATATATTGCAAACTATACTAAGCCGCTGCCAGGTGCTGCATTTTAATGCGTTGCCTGAAAAAGTTATTGCAGATGCCCTTGTATCGCGCAACAATATGGTAGACAAAGCTGCACTTAAAGTAGCGCACCAGGCACAGGGAAATTACAATAAAGCACTACATTTATTGCATAAAACCAATGATGAACTACCGTTTGAAGAGTGGTTTGTTATGTGGGTTCGCGCCGCCTTCAGGGCTAAGGGTAATGCCGCCGCCATACACGACCTTATTGCCTGGAGCGAACAAATTGCCGGTATAGGCCGTGAGGCACAAAAACAATTTATTAATTTTTGCATCGATATGTTTCGGCAGGCGCTGCTTATAAATTATAATGCCAGGGAGCTTGTATACATGGAGCCTACGGTAGATAAATTTAAGCTCGAAAATTTTGCTCCGTTTGTAAATGGCAGCAACATTCATGATATTTTTAAAGAACTTAGCGATGCGCTGTATCATATAGAGCGCAACGGTAATGCAAAGATTATTTTAACCGATTTATCTATAAAACTTACACGTTTAATCCATAAAAAATAAGACAATGATTTCTAACCTGGAACCTGTTATAATTATTACACTATTGTTTTTTGCCATTACTTTTATACAATCCGGCTACGATAAAATTATGGACTGGAAGGGTAATGTGGGTTGGCTAACAGGCCATTTTGCAAATACGCCTATAAAAAACATGGTTCCGCAATCGCTGATAATAATCCTTGTGCTCGAGGTACTTGCCGGGGCATTATCTGTAGTGGGTGCTATAGAGATCTTTATAAACGATGGGCGTGATTTTGCATTTATCGCCACCATACTTTCATGCATTACACTGCTATTCTTACTACTTGGCCAACGCCTTGCTAAAGATTATGATGGCGCCCGGACAATTGTCATTTACTTTATTCCGGCTATATTATTGCTGAGCTGGCTGTAACTAAACTCAATTTATCGCAAACTGAATTGTTCCCACTCATGTAAATATTTGCGTAGAATTGATTCTTTATCTTTATTTTCAAATCCATCTAATATCCTTTTGGTCACTTTAAAATATTCGTCTAAAGCTACCTTGCATGCGTTTATCCAAAGTTGGGTCTGTAAGATTATTTCATCAAAATAAAAATTATTCCTAGATACAAATTGGGAGTTGTTTTTATAAGATAATTTTATGCTGCCGTTTTCGAGATTTAAAAATATCAATAAATCTTTACTTGTGTTCTTTAATCTGGCTTCATTTAAATTTTCATGCGCTATATCTCCTTTATAGACTCCTGCAACTGACAATGTATCTAATAAAAAACTTACACAATCTAAAACATCGTAATAATCAAAACTTTGAAAAAATATGAAATGATCATTACAAATTAACTCTATACCCCCGGGTAAGAAGAAGTATTCTTGCACGTCAAGATATTCGGAATCCATTACCCCACGACATAATGCTAAATCTTCAAATCTCCAGGACTGAATTACATCTCTATAAACTAAATTTATTGCAAAATTTTCCATATTTAAATTTATGCTTAAATGGGTGTTATCTACTCCAGCCCTGCCTTATAAATCCTCAATTCGCCCCAGGTAAAGGCCTCGCCATATTTATCTTTAAGCCCTTTTAGCGATTCGCCGTCAAAATCTTTAAAAGCCTCCTTTAGCGCTACGATCTTCTCTTCAGGCAGTACATCGCTCACTTCTGCTTTGCCCGACTGTATAAGGCCTGCAAAATGGCTTAAAATGGTAGTCTCTGTCAATTTTCGGCGTTCTGCAATTTCTTTAATTGATAGGTTTTGTTGCCAAAGCTCAAAAGTTTCCTCAAGCGTAGTCTTTTTTGGTTCGCTACTGTTTTTCTTTTTAACAGGGTAGCGCTCATATTCCTCACCTTCTTCTTCGAGAATGGTCACCGGGTTAAGCTTCATGATCTCTTTAATCGATTCTATCTTTCCGGCCTTGTAGGTTAGCATTTGCTCCGTGATTAGGCTGTCGCGGCTTATCTCCTCCCCGGCCATTACCACCTCTACAATTTTTTTGGCCTTAAGTAATCTAAGGACTGCTCCGGTTTGTAACTCTTCCAGTACAGCAAGCTCATCAAAAAAGGCACGGGCGCGTTTCAGCCTTTTTACCTCTTCAATTTTATTGTATAGTCCTGTGGCCATGCTGTCCATTGCCGGATAAAAGTAATTTATGGCTGCTGTAACCCGCTCATTTACAAACTCTAAATTTACAGGATGCTGGCTAAACAGCTTATCGAGCTGGTTAATAAATTTGCCCGCAGCATCAAGTTGCTTAAAAATAGTGTCTTCCTGTCGGCTTGCCCATTCGCGGTAGCGCGATTTTAAAGCCTTTTCACCTTCCTGCAGGTAACTCATTTTGTGGCGCTGCCATTCGGTAGCCAGCGAGTTCCATGAGAAACTCTCTCTGAGAAAGTTACACACAAAATTCAGGGTTTCGCGTTGCAGCGAAGTTTCCATTTCGTCATCACCTGCTTTACCATTTGCATATTCCATTACATCGGCATCATTGTTAATGCCATTCATACGCATAGGAGAAAGCAAAACAAGCCCCTGTAAGGAACGCAAACGCGATAAAGCAACATAGGCTTGCCCCGGCATAAAAACCTGCGACACATCGAGCATAGCCTTGTCGAATGTTAATCCCTGGCTCTTATGCACCGTTATAGCCCATGCAAGTTTAAGCGGATAGTGTACAAACGTACCTAAAACTTCTTCTTTTATCTCTTTAGTAAGCTCATCTACAAGGTACTTAACATTCTTCCATTCATACTTTGTTGCCTCAATAGTAACATTCTCTTCCGGGAAATGCACCAGTATCTCCCCGTCTGACAGCGACTTAACGATACCAATTTTCCCATTAAAATAATTTTTCTCCGGCGAAAGATCATTCTTTATGAACATAACCTGCGCTCCCACTTTAAGCCTGAGCATTTGTTCCACCGGGTACATTTTCTCCGGGAAATCGTCTACAATATCTGGCAGGTAGCTGTACTCTTTTCCGGCAAGTTCCTGCAAGGAAGTCGCATTCAATGTATCTGCCTTTGCATTGTGAGTTGTAAGAGTAATATATCCCTGATTATTTTTCAGGTCGAATGCAGGATTTACAAATTCATTCAGGACTTTTAGGTCATCTGTGGTTATAATGTTGTTCCTTAAATTATTAAGTACATTGATAAATCGGGAATCTGTTTGTCGGTATATCTTATCAAGTTCTATATATACGGGCGGATTTTCCTGCACCACGTGCGAATGAAAAAAGAATTTACCCCTGTAATACTGCCGCAGCACATCCCACTCTTCGTTACGGACAACCGGTGGCAACTGTAAGAGATCGCCTATGTACAGAACCTGAACGCCACCAAACGGTTCGTTCCTGCGGCGAACACTACGAAGCATATAATCCATCGCATCAAGCAAATCTGCACGCAGCATACTTACCTCATCTATAACCAGGAGCTCCATGCCCATAATAACCGCTTTTTTTTCGGCACGCATATTAAAGTGACGGCGAAGGCTGTCTTTATTCTCAAACTTCACATAATCAGATATATGCGGAGCCTGTGCATGGGTAGGCAGAAAGCCACCAAATGGCAGTTGAAACATAGAGTGTATGGTTACCCCTCCCGCATTAAGTGCAGCAATGCCTGTAGGAGCTACAACCACAACATTTTTGTGGGTAGTTTTAATTATCTCCTTAAGTAACGTGGTTTTTCCTGTGCCGGCTTTACCGGTAAGAAATACAGATCTATTCGTCTGATTGATAAATTTAAGTGCGTACGTTGCTGCTGCTGTAACTTCTTGCATTATGGCGTATATTTAAGCTTGTGAAAAATAATATATTTTTCGAAAATAAATCGTGTATAATAAAAAATGCTTCCTTTAATCGGAAGCATTTTAAATATGTTTTTAAAGATTATTTCTTTTCTTCAGATGCTGTATCTTTTGCAGGCTCTTCTTTAGTAGCAGAACCTTTAAACTTGTCATTAAGTTCCTTTAAAATATCTTTAGTAACATCATAACTGTCTTTAGCATATAGTATGCTTGCGGCATCGCCGGTGCCATAAATATAATCAAAACCTTTTTTCTTGCCGTACTCTTTAATAGTTTTTTTAATTTGGCTTACAAGCGTATCTCTTTTTACGCCAAACTCTTCCTGCAGTTGTCTGCCCATTGCTTCTTGCTTAGCACCTAATTGTTGCTCTCTCTTTTGAAGTTCCTGAGCTTTTATCTGAGCCCACTGTGGCCCTTTAGAGTTGGCCTCGCTTTGAGCACTTGCATAATCAAGTTTAAGTTGTTGTACTTCGCTGTCAAGTTCTCTGCCCATTTCTTCAGTCTTAACTTTACGCTTGTCATCAAGGTCCTTTATCTCGTCCGACTTTTCCATTAGCTTTTGAGTATCTACATAAGCTGTTTTGAAACCTGAAGCTGCCGGGGCAGTATTATTGTTACATGAGAAAAGTGCAAATGCCAACCCAAGTACTACTAATGATTTTTTCATTCCTGATTTTATATTTAAAATTTTTGTAAATGTAATAATTCCTGTCAACCTACCAAAACTGGTTTTTTATTTAATTTTAATAGGTATAGTTTTTATTTATTGTTTTGAAATATTCTATAAGATATTCAATTCAAATTCGACTCAAATTAAAGCGTTTTAAGCGACTTTTACGAAAACGGCAATAACGCAGCTGCATGACCTGACGAAATATCCTGAAATCTTCGCTATTTAATTTTCCGCGTTTTTAAGCACGTAAATATGCGAAGAATACTCCATATTTTTCTTTGCCTTTATATTGCTCTTTAATCCGGTCATAAAACCTGCAATAAAATTCATTTTTCCTGTCTTATACTTTTCCGAAAGCAAACTCACGTAAAAGCTATCAAATTTCATTGGCGCAATCCTCACAAGATTCATATTCTGTTTCGAAAAAAGTTTTTTTATAGACGTTTTAGAGAAATGCCACAAATGCCTTGGCACATCATAAGCTGCCCAAAAGCTACCGTAGTATTGAGCATCATATGATTTGTAATTAGGTACTGCAACTATTAAAACCCCGTCAGGTTTTAAAATTCGCTTGAGCTCTTTAATTTCATTTTCAACGTCGGGTACATGCTCTAATACATGCCACATTGTAATTACATCCTGGCTATGTGTTGTTATTGACTGCAAATCATCTGCAAATGTAATTCCTTTAGAAATTGATATTGCTTTTGCTTTGCTACTAGGTTCGATTCCTGTAATCGTCCATCCGTTTTTTTTTGCTTCAACTAAAAAGTCTCCGGTACCTGCTCCTACATCAAGTAAATTTCCTTTGTTTGTTTTATAGCCTTCAATGAGCTTAATTTTGTCGCGCAACGCTTTTTGCTTAACAGCATGATATAGCTTTTCGAACATGGTGCGCTTACCATCAGTATGCGATATATAATCGTCACTTTCGTAATATCTGCCTAAATCCTGTAGCTTAGGTTGTGGGTTCGTTTTTAAAAGTTGAAGCTCTTCATCTAATAAAAGCTGAAAAGTTTCTCCTGAAACTGAATGATCTTTTACGGTAATAAAAGTGGTTGGGTTTTTAAAATCCATTATAAGTTATAATATTCGTCTTTTAAACTTTTTAAATAGGCTACCGCTACTTGTTGGTAAAGCGACCCATCTATAAGGCAGTCTTCATTCGATTCGTTAACCACAGATAAAGCTATAAACCTGGCGTTAGATCCTTTTATGTTAACATCGGTCTCGGCCATGGTAACCATAAACTGAGATGTATTGAAGTATTTTTCGACTTCAGAATTTTCATAAAGAAAAACCTTTAGTTTATGATTATCTACATCTACGGTATAGCTTACATCATTGTAACTGCCCACACCATATTTGTCTGCAAGAAATTGCTGGAAGGGTATTTTACGGGGATTGTTCTCAAAAACAAATGCAGTTAATCCTTCTTTGCCTAATATAGGTTTACCATTATTAAGTAAAGTATAATCCTGAATTTCAACAGTGTGCTGAGGACGTATGCACGATGTTCCAAATCCGGCAATTAACATAAACGCTAAAAACCCTTTACAAAAAAGGGTTTTTAATATAGGTTCCACGTGAAACATTTTCATCGTCCCATATGTATTAATAGTACCGAAACATCGCTTGGAGAAACGCCGCTAATACGTGATGCCTGAGATATTGTTACAGGACGGATTTTTTTCATCTTTTCGCGAGCCTCATACGAAAGTGATTTTATTTTATCATAATCATAGTTCTCTGGTATTTTGACATCCTCGAGCCTGTTAAGCTTATCGGCGTTTGATTTCTCTTTCTCTATGTAACCGGAATATTTCACCTGAATTTCTGCCTGCTCTATAACTTCCCTGTCAAGTCCATGCTCTTCAACATAACTTTTAACTTTTTCAAACTTAAGGATGTCTTCAAGGTCGATTTGCGGACGTGAAAACACTTTAAACATTTTGTCAGGCTGACTAATCGGGCTCGACTCTTTAGCTTCAAGTATAGGGTTAGCCTCTGCAACAGTAACGCTCGTTTCTTTAAAAAAGTTAACGAACGCCTCGCTTTGATCCCTTTTCTTTTCCATCTTCCTAAGGCGGTCTTCTTTTGCCAAACCTATCTCGTAGGACATTGGGGTAAGCCTGAAATCGGCATTATCCTGACGTAGTAATGTACGATACTCTGCACGCGAAGTAAACATTCGATAAGGCTCTTCGGTCCCTTTTGTGATAAGGTCGTCGATGAGCACGCCTATATAAGCTTCGTTACGCTTTAATACAAACGGATCTTTTCCCTGTACTTTTAAGCTGGCATTTATACCTGCCATAAGTCCTTGCGAAGCTGCCTCTTCATATCCGGTAGTTCCGTTAATCTGTCCAGCAAAATACAATCCTTCTACAAGTTTTGTTTCAAGCGAATGTTTAAGTTGCGTAGGTGGGAAATAATCGTACTCTATAGCATAGCCGGGACGGAAGAATTTTACATTCTCAAAACCTTCTACAGATCGCAGCGCTTTAAACTGAATATCCTCCGGCAATGATGTAGAGAAGCCATTTACATAAACCTCTACAGTGTCCCATCCTTCAGGCTCTACAAATAACTGGTGCCTGTCTTTATCTGCAAAACGGTTTATCTTATCTTCTATAGACGGACAGTATCGGGGGCCAAGGCTCTTGATACGACCATTAAACATAGGCGAGCGATCGAAACCTTCTTTTAAAATATCGTGCACCGCCTGCGATGTGTACGTCATATAGCAAGATCGCTGTGTAACGAGCGGCTGTGTAATATCCATGTAAGAGAACTTATCCGGGTTAACATCTCCCGGCTGCTCCACCATTTTAGAGTAATCTAAAGAACGCCCATCAACACGTGGCGGCGTTCCTGTTTTCATTCGCCCAGATGTAAATCCTGCACGGACAAGATCTTCGGTAATTCCGTAAGCAGCGCTCTCTCCTGCCCTGCCTCCACCAAATTGTTTTTCACCAATATGGATCAATCCATTAAGAAAAGTCCCATTGGTAAGCACAACCGATTTACCTTTTATTTCTATACCAAGCGAGGTACGAATACCTACAATCTTGTCATTTTCTATAATAATTCCCGACACCATTTCCTGATAAAAATCAAGATTAGGCGTACGCTCCAGCATTAGCCTCCACTCTTCTGCAAAACGCATACGGTCGCTTTGAACACGTGGGCTCCACATAGCAGGGCCCTTGCTCTTGTTAAGCATTTTGAATTGAATAGCCGTCTTGTCGCTCACTATACCCGAATATCCCCCAAGAGCATCTATCTCGCGAACTATCTGCCCTTTTGCGATACCTCCCATTGCCGGGTTGCAAGACATCTGGGCTATATTTTGCAAACTCATCGTAACCAATAGGGTTTTAGAACCCATGTTAGCAGCGGCTGCGGCAGCTTCGCTACCCGCATGTCCTGCTCCCACCACTATTACATCATATACATCAAACATTGTATTTTCCTCTCATTGTTCCACGTGGAACCGTTATTAAATTTTATTCTTTACCTTGTTCCACGTGGAACAAAATACAGTATTGAAAGACTTTATTGTTTCACGTGGAACAAAGCAATCTTTTCTTCCTCTTTACTTCGCATCAACTTCTCTTCCTCATCACCCTTGTCCTTATAACCGCAATAATGTAAAACACCATGCGACATTACCCGAAGCAACTCCTCATCAAACGGGACATTAAAATCTACCGCATTATCTTTAACGCGTTCTACAGATATGAAAACATCACCGCTGATTTCGTTGCCCATAGTATAGTCAAAACTGATAATATCGGTAAGGGTATCATGGTCTAAATGCTGTTGATTAATTTCCAAAAGGTATTCGTCATCGCAAAAAATATAACTTATCTCCCCCTCCTTCTTTCCTTCAGAAGCTATCACTTCAGATATCCATTCGGCATACTTTGCTTCGTCCGACAGTTCAAAATCTGTCTCGTAATTAAAATCAATCATTTTTCTTAAAATAGATTTGCACCTTTTGGTTAAAATTTGGGCGCAAAGGTAGTGTTTGTCTGTTTAAAATCTCTACGCTATTTAAATAATCTTTAAGAGCGTCAGGCAGTTGGTTAGCCGTATTGCTAAAGTCCTTTTTATTGGTTTGGCTTTGCCTTTTGTTTTCTTCGCCCTGCTGCTGCATGGCTTTATCAAGCTTAAGAAGTTCCTGTTTCAGGTTTTGCATCTTCTGCATTGTTTCATTACGAAAGCCTTTATTAAGCAGCTGCTTTTCTATCTCCTTCATTTGCCTGGCCGCCGCCTGGCCGTTACCACCCATCCCCTGCTTTTCGAGCATTTGTTGTAATTGTTCACGCAGTTGTTGCTGCTCTTTATAAATTTCAAGAAGTTCGCCGGCATTGCCTTCACCATCCTGCCCATCGTTTCCTTCGCCAGATTTGCCGCCGCTTTCTTTACCCCCTGATTTTTGGCCCTTGCCATCTTTACCTTCTCCCTGACCCTCGCCTTTACCATCTTTGCCCTGACCGGGTTTTTCACCCTTCTTCATGCCTTCCTGCATTTTTTTAGAAAGGCCCTCCTGCTTTTTAATAATATCAGATAGCTGCACGTCATCACCAGGACTTTTACCTTTGCCCTTGCCCTTGCCCGACCCGGAAGCACTCATTTGCATTTGCATATTGTTCAACACATCACTCAAAAAATCAGCCAGCTTATTAGATGCTGTAATAGCATACTGCTGATTGCTTACACCCCGCGGCACTACATTATCGGCAAGGTCGGCAAGCGCTTTGTCTACGTAGTAATGTACATTACCAACCTCTTTAGTAATTTGCTCTGTAATTTTTGGGTTACGTAACGACATTGCAAAAAGGCTGTCATCTACATGGCCAAACTGTAATTTTAAATCCTGCTGCTTTTTTAGATACTTGGCAAAATTAGCGGTACGGGTAGATGAACCTTTAAACTGGCCCATAACCTCCTCCTGAGAAAATGAATATGCCAGGAGGTTATCCAATATCTGGCGGAGCATTTTTACATCCTCTTCCAGTTGCTCGCTCTCGCCACCTTCCATTTCCATTTGCATCTGGGCACCCATCTGCTTCATTTTATCGGCTGCTGATTTTTGTTTGGGCTTAGCCTTGCTTTGTTTATCTTTTTCTGCACCAGGCTTTTTTAATTCTTCTTCGGCCTTTTTCAAATCCTCATCAATGCTCTTTTCTTTTTGTTCATCAACAGGAATCTCCATTGGCTTTTTAAGATCCTTATTTTGTTTGTCAAGCTCGCGCATCTCCTCCTGCATCTTGTCAAACTCTTTATTAATTTCATCTTGTTTTTGCGCGTCGTTGTCTTTACTCTCGGCAAGCTTATCCTGCTTCCCGGCAAGTTTTTCAAGCTTTTCTGCAATCTGCGTTGCTTTCTTTTCTACATAAAAACGTTTAGTAAGCTCTACCAGCTGTTCCAGGTTTTTAGTTTGGTTCTTGCTCTGCTGTTTAAACTCGGCAACCTTATCAAACAGTTCTTCCTCTTTAAGTTTATTAGTAAGTTCCTTTAACTGGTCTAAAAGCTTCTGGTTCTTTTCAGCTTCTTTTTCATTTTTTTCAAGCCGCTTCATCAACTCTTACTTCAGCTCATCTTTCTTTTCAGGACTAAACTGTTCCAGATTATCTTTAAGTTTTTTAGAGTAGTCTTTCATCATCTCGTCCTGCTGACTTTGACGGTTTATGAAATCCTGAATTTTCTTTTGGTCTTTAAAATCAAGGTTGGTCTTTTCCTTCCCCATTTTCTGGAGCTTGTCGAGTTCGCTGGTTTGCTTTTCCTGGTTCCTGATCGATTTCTCGAGGCTGTTTATATTGCTATTTTGTTCCTGCAATACTTCGTCCTGACGTTCGTCTGCCGTAAGTTCTTTGTGAGAGAAAACAGATGTTCTGGCACTTTTGTAATTATGTACTGCGTCATTATCAAAAACCTCAAAATAGTATTCGTAGTTTATACCCTCCTTAACCGCGAGTCCGTCAGGAAACGAATAGTAAAACCTGTCGTACGCTTCACGCTTAACAGGTAATGTTCCACGTTTAGCAGCCTCAGGGTTATCCTGCGGATAGTATACTACCTGTAGCTTAGTAAGCCCATAATCATCGGACAGCTGCCCTAAAACAATGTCTTTTTTAAGCTTCAGGCTATCGGGAGCGTTCTCTACCGTGATGGTTGGGTACTGGTCTTTGATAGTATTGATCTGGTACTGCAGTTTTTCATGGTTTTTTACCTTCGCATTAGATGTAAGAATTTGGTAATCTGTGTTTTGGAGTATATTTTTAGACAGGCTAAAGCTATTTTCGTTACTGCTGAATGGCGTAACGGTTCCGTTGCTGCTAAACTCGATGGTTTTTGTAGCAAGAGCATTTACCTTCCAGGTCACTTTTGTTCCTTCAGGAACAACAGCATTACCGCTACCCCTCACAACCTCTGCCTTACGGCCCAGGTAAGACGGAAATTGCAAGACCATTTCGAAGTTGGCAATAGTAGGCACGGCAACCACATCGAGTTCATAAGGCTGTGATGTAACATTATTAGCCTTTAGCTGAAAGCTGATATCTTTAGTTGGCTTTTCAAACTTGTACTGAAATATTCCCGGCTTTACATTTTCTAAATAATAATTTTCGTCGCCTATAGTTATCATGGCATTTTCAGGAATAACAGTCCCCTGAGTTTTTACCTGCAAAACAAAATCAGTATCCTGTTGCGCCATTAGGGCATTGTTTACAATAACAAATTCAAAGGGTGCCGGTGGTGCAAAGTGCGTATCGTAATGCACTACCCTATCAAAACTTTTTGTAAGTACCGCCGAGTTGCCGCTTATAAGGAAAAATAAAATAAGCAATAGCGGTACAGCAGCGTAGGGAACAAATTTTAAGTTCTTTTTAAAATTAACAGCATTGGTAAACGGTACAGGTTGCAGGCTGCTCGCCTTTTGGTCTATAGATGCAATTAAAAGTTCTGATTGGTGTGGTGTGCCTGCAAGCTGTAAAAAGTTAGTAAGTTTATCGCTTACCTCGCTAAAGTGGCTGCCAATAATTGCGGATGCCTGATTATAGTTAATTCCTTTTTGAAGTTTAAATAACTTAAACACCGGAAAAAGTATAAACCTGAACAGTAAAAAAACTTCTACAGCTATAAATACCCAAAATAGAGTTATACGACCCGCCGTAGGCAGCCATAAAAAATATTCTACAAGCAGGGTAGCTATAAAATACAACAAGCCAAGCCCCACAAAAAAGAGGCTGCCACGAATAAGTTCGTTAGTATAATATTTTTTTATAAAGCTTTCCAGCTTAGCGTATATAATGTTCTTTGCTTCCAATATGCTTATAAATAACAGAAATTGTTAATAACCGATAAAATTACAAATTCTATCGATAGCATAAACGGAAATAATCGTGCCATTTGTTGATAATGTGTTGATTTGTTTGTTTGATAATTTGAAATCTTAGCCATAACATACTAACATAATAACGCATTAACAAATAAGCGAATAGCCAAAGCAACATAATACCTATCTTTGCAGCCAAAATTTATCAAACAATGTCTAAGCCAGTTCGCGTGCGTTTTGCACCAAGCCCTACAGGTCCTTTACACATAGGAGGTGTAAGGACAGCTCTGTTTAATTATTTATTTGCCAAAAAACATGGCGGTACGTTTTACCTGCGTATTGAAGATACCGACCAGAACCGATACGTTGAAGGGGCAGAAGAATATATAATTGAAGCACTAAACTGGTGCGGGATACCGTTTGATGAAGGCGTTGGTAAAAACGAAAAGTTTGGCCCCTACCGCCAGAGTGAGCGTAAAGCAATTTATGTAGAGTATGCACAAAGGCTTATTACAAGCGGCTGCGCATACTATGCTTTTGATACTGCTGAAGCTCTTGACGACCTGAGAAAGACAGAAGAAGCTGCCGGAAAAACATTTATATATAACCATGCTAATCGTGGAACATTAGATAATTCTCTAAATATTACCGCAGAAGAAGCTGCTAAAAGGATTGCCGGTGGCGAAGATTATGTTATCAGATTTAAGACTCCGGTTGATGAAACGCTGCACCTTAAGGATATTATACGTGGCGATATTAAGTTTGAGACTAATCTTTTAGATGATAAAGTACTATTTAAAAGCGATGGTATGCCTACTTACCACCTTGCTAATATTGTAGATGACCATTTAATGGAAACAAGCCACGTTATTCGTGGTGAAGAATGGTTACCTTCTATGCCGCTGCACGTACTTTTATACAGGGCGTTTGAATGGGAAGCTCCGGAGTTTGCCCACCTTCCGCTTATCTTAAAACCTGTGGGCAATGGTAAACTGTCTAAGCGTGATGGCGATAAGCTGGGCTTTCCGGTTTTTCCGTTGCAATGGACAAACCCTGACGGAACAGTATCTGCCGGTTACCGCGAAAAAGGCTTTTTACCGGAAGCTGTTGTTAATTTCTTAGCTTTATTAGGATGGAACCCCGGTACCGACCAGGAATTATTTACGCTGGAAGAGTTAGTGTTATTGTTCGATTTAGAGCGTGTACATAAGGCAGGTGCCAAATTTGACCCTGAAAAGAACAAATGGTTCAACCATCAGTATTTTGGCCGTCAGGACAATGTTTTACTGGCAAGAGAGTTGTCGCATATATTAATATCGAAGGGCATTAACTGGCCTATAGAAGCTGTGACCGAAGTTGTAAAACTGGTTAAAGAGCGTGCTACATTTGTAAGCGAACTATGGGACTTAAGCGATTACTTTTTCGTAGCACCAACCGAGTATGATGAGAAAGCGCTTAAAAACTGGAAGCCTGAAACTAATGATATCCTGAAAGAGCTGGCAGTGGTTTTACAAAACATACTGGACTTCTCTCCTGCGCACACAGAGACTGTTGTAAAAGCCTGGATGGAAGAAAAAGGCATTGGTATGGGTAAAGTGATGCAGCCCTTGCGTATAAGTCTTGTAGGCTCTTTAAAAGGTCCGCACTTGTATGATATTATGGCACTGATAGGCAAAGAAGAAACCATAAGCCGTATTAATAAAGCAGCGGCAAAGCTGTAATAAAAAAGCCTCTGATTTCTCAGAGGCTTATTTATTAAAAGTTATTACCAAAGTAATACGTGAGCGTAAACGCACTATAGTTATCTTTTCCTGTAAAGTTAATGTGAGATGATATCGCAGGGAAATTGCGGTACGTATCGGTCATGCCTTTATAATAGCGCAATGCGGCTTCAAGGTTACGGTACCGCGCCGTAACGCCTACTGCAGCAAAAATATTGAAGGATATTTTCTCCTTATTTTCGTCTATTTTAATGTATTGTGAGTCAATTCCGTAAGGATCGAGCAAAACAGTTGTACCATCATCTTTTACCGGCTGAAAGTTTGTTATAAAGGCAAAAGAAGGGCCCGCGCCGATGCCTATTGCAAGATCTTCGTCGAGAAAATGCAGAATATCGTAATCGTACAAAAATGTAATATTAACTCTTTCTGTTTTAAATTTCTTCCAGTCAGGTTGGGCCAGTGCTTCAGATCTCCCCAACAGGTCTACGTTAAACTGGCTATAGGTAACATCGGCAAGAATTTCTGAATATTCACTAATTTCAATTGTAGATACAGCACCTACGCTAAACCCAGTACCGGACCGTGAAGACAGGAAGTTAGCATTCATATAGTACTGGTTAACACCTGCCGTAATGCCGAAGCGTTCCTCATACTGTGAATGGGCGGCTAAACCAAAAAAAAGAAAAACAACAAGTAAAGACTTTTTCATTTATTTAAACTATTTTCGCAAATATCATTATTTTTAGTTTATTTTTAACATATATGAAAAGAATATTATTATCATTTATCGTAATTAGTTTATTTACAGGATGTCAGGTAGAAAATATAAATTATTCTGTACCGGTAATGACCACATACGAACCACAAAATGTGCTTGCAACATCGGCCTCTTTGGGCGGTGTAACGTTATCTGAAGGAGGAAAAGAAATTACAGAATACGGCATTGTATATGGTACGAACCCTGAACCAACCGTTAATGATAATAAAAAGGCAGAAGGCAGCCGCCTTGGCGACTTTTATAATAACTATGAGGTTTTTAACCCTGGTACTACTTACTATTACCGTTCTTATGGTACTAATGCTACCGGTACAGGCTATGGCGACACCTATATTTTTACAACAAGTGAAGATGCACCGTGTAACCCGGTACGGGATAACAGTGTAAATCTTGGAAATTACTTTGGCAACCTTGATATAAACTATATTGATCGTGAAGATAATCGTGGCTTTGTAGATGGTAATGTAGTGTTTGTGGGTGGTAGTGGCAATAGTATAATAAGTATTAATGCGGGATTTAATGAAGTAAACGGAAGGTTGCCTCTAACAGGTACGTATACTACTGTTTATGGATTTGATACTAACGAAACACAATCTGACGGAAAGATACACCTTGGTATATCAAATTATAATGGAGGCGATATTGGCGGTGACTTTGCCCCGCCAGGATTAAAAGTATACGTACAAAATAACAATGGTGTTATAAACTTTATATTTTGCGATTTAGTTATAAGCCAGTATTATAAATTAAACGGCAAATTTACATACAGGCCATAAAATAATACGGTTCATTAATAACCTCCTCTAAAAGGGAGGTTTTTTTATGCTTAAAAAATAATTTGTATATTACCATCTAATCAACAAATCAACAATATGGAAAACATTATTTGGTACATTGTACTTATAATTGGTCTATTTATCTTCCTGTCTTCTTTCTTTACAGTTAAACAGCAAACATCAGTAATTGTAGAACGTTTTGGTAAATACCACAGCATCCGTCAGGCGGGCCTACAGCTTAAAATTCCTGTTATAGATAAGATAGCCGGCAGGATAAACCTAAAAATTCAGCAGTTGGATGTTATCATAGAAACCAAGACTAAAGAGAATGTATTTGTAAAAATGAAGGTTTCGGTACAGTTTAAGGTTATACAGACCAATGTATACGATGCGTTTTATAAATTGGAATATCCGCATGACCAAATTACATCTTACGTATTTGACGTAGTTCGTGCCGAAGTACCTAAGCTTAAGCTTGATGATGTTTTTGAACGTAAAGATGATATTGCTATTGCTGTAAAACGCGAGCTTAACGAGGCTATGACCACTTACGGTTATGACATCATCAACACACTGATTACAGATATTGACCCGGACCCGCAGGTTAAAAATGCGATGAACCGTATAAATGCTGCCGACAGGGAAAAATCGGCTGCGGAATATGAAGCAGAAGCACAACGTATTCGTATTGTGGCCAAAGCTAAGGCAGAGGCAGAAAGCAAGCGTTTACAAGGGCAGGGTATTGCCGATCAGCGTCGCGAAATTGCACGCGGCCTTGTAGAAAGTGTAGATATACTTAATAAAGTAGGTATTAACAGCCAGTAAGCATCGGCGCTTATTGTGGTAACGCAGCATTATGACACTTTACAGGCTATTGGGGCAGATGCCAACTCTAACCTTATCCTGCTGCCTAACTCACCACAGGCAGGAAGCGATATGCTTAATAATATGATAGCTTCTTTCGCTGCATCTAACCAGGTAGGGGAATCTATGAAAAAAGCCGTTAAAAGGGCTCCAAAAGACGATTTTAGCCGACCAACACAACGACATATAGAACCACATGAGGATGAAGATACCCCTCCTGAAACTAAAGTTTAAATTTGTGAGAGGCTTCCGGAAACGGGAGCCTTTTGTTTTTAACACATACTCCATTAAACCTTCCATTAGCTGGAGAGTCCTATATAAAACTTAAAACAAGTACGTTATGAATAAAAAGTGGTTAATGGTAATTATGCTTGTAAGCATGTTTACAACAGTACAAACTTTTGCACAGGATAATGAAAAAAAGCAAAAACCCGATGGTGGAAAAATGTTTGCAGCCCTTGATACCGATGCCGATGGTAAAATAAGTGAGGCAGAAGCTGAAAAGGCACAGCGAGGCAAGCTAAAGGAAAACTTTGCACAAATTGATACTAATAAAGATAAGTTTATTGACAAAGAAGAACTTAAAGCCTACAGGGAAAAAAGAAGGGCAGAAAAAAAAGATAAACAGAAGTAATAAAAAAATTAAAGGCTGCCAGTTGGCAGCCTTTAATTATATAAAAAATATACTTTAAAATATCTTTTTTAAGAGATAGGTTAACACGGCACTTTTTATTGGGCCACTAAAGGCTCCTAAAACACCAAGAACTTTCATAGGGGTCTCCCCTATCAGGTTGCCTGGCTGCATGCTTACCTTAGTTTCATCAAGTCCTTTTATAAACTTTGCATAAGCAAGGTCTTTCTCTACTTTAAGAATCTCAAGTTCTTTGTTTATCTCAGCAAACGTGCGATATACTTTTACATTTGTATGCATGGCTATTAGTATTTCTTTAAAAATATTCGTGAAAACTGAGAAAGCATTGGGCCTTCTACAATCTTATCCTGAACTTTATACACCACAATGGCAAGAACAAGATAAATAAAGCCCACGGCTAAAAAGCCGTAAGCAAAATTATCGAACCAATAACCTAATGCCAATGCTGCGGCAATGGAGAGAAACAGCGTAACGATCATGAGCATGGTGGCAAGCAAAAAAAGCTTGAGCATCATACCGGTAGATTTCATTGCGATCTTAAAACCCCAAAGCTTATAGTATTCTAAATTTGCTTCTAGAAGTTTTTTAGCCTCGTTTTTAAGGTCTTCCGCGTTTTCTTTTATTTCTTCAAATGCCATAGCAGGAATTTTGTGTATTATGCTTCAGCAGTATCTTTTGCTGTTTTATCTGCGCCGCCTTTAAGGGCTTCAAGTTTTTTCTCTAAGGTAGAAATGATATCATCTGCCTTATCTGTAACGTTAGATACTAAATGATCTAAACCAGCTTCGATATCATGTTTAGTACCACCAAATTTACCTTTTACAGTTTCGGTAAGTTCAGCTATTTTATCTTTAAGTTCATCTGCTTTACCTGCAGCAGTATCTTTAATTCTTTTTCTTGTTTTTGCACCTTCTTCCGGAGCAAATAAAATTCCTACTGCAGCTCCTATTGCAGCACCTGCAAGTACCGCTACTAATGTTCCTGTTTTACCAGCCATAATAATAATATTTAAAATTAATATTTGTTTCTTTTGATTATTATAAAGGTAAGCCTTTTTAACATTTGTAGGATGTTAAGGTGTAGTTAATTCAAAGCCAAAGTATGTGAAATTTAAAATAAGCCTTTTTTAGAGGGTTTTACAGCAAAAACGTCTCCTAAGTATTCTTACAAAAAATAATGAATGACAACACATACTGTGAGGCCAATTTTTGTTGCAGCTCTCTATAAAAATCACTATTTTAATAGAATTTATATATAATAAAAAACTCCCTAATAAATAGGGAGTTTATATAAACATACTCTATAATGAGTTATTCTTTACTTTCTACTTTTGCCCAGGTGTCACGGAGGCCAACTGTTTTATTAATTACAATTTGCTCTGCATTGGTATCTTTGTCTACACAAAAATATCCGAGACGCTGAAACTGTACATGCTCTCCCGCTTCGGCACTTTTAAGGCTCGGTTCAAGATAACCGGTAATAACCTGTAGCGAATCAGGGTTAATATACTCTTTAAAGTTTACATCCTTGTCACCGTCAGGATTTTCATGGGTAAACAACCTGTCGTATATTCTAACTTCTGCTTTAATAGCATGCGGAACAGACACCCAGTGAATGGTACCTTTTATCTTTCTAAGGCTTGCCTCACTGCCGCTGCCACTTTTACTATCAGTATCGTAGGTAGCATGAATTTCTGTAATGGTGCCGTCGGCATCTTTAACAACAGACTCTCCCTTAATGATATATGCATTTTTAAGACGCACTTCTTTACCTAATGTAAGGCGGAAATACTTATTGTTAGCATTCTCCATAAAGTCTTCACGCTCTATGTATATTTCCCTGCTAAACGGTACTTCACGACTTCCGGCCGCTTCATCTTCAGGATTGTTCTCGGCCTCAAGCCATTCTTCTTTCCCTTCAGGATAATTTGTAATAACAAGTTTTACAGGATCTAATACAGCCATAACACGCGGTGCCGTTTTGTTAAGGTCTTCGCGTACGCAAAACTCTAATAAAGAAACATCTATAAGGTTTTGGCGTTTTGCAATACCAATAGTATCTGCAAAATTACGGATAGCTGCTGCTGTATAACCCCTTCTGCGCATACCGCTAAGGGTACTCATACGCGGGTCGTCCCATCCGGTAACATATTTTTCCTCTACAAGCTGCAGCAACTTACGTTTACTTACAACAGTATGGCTAAGGTTACGGCGGGCAAATTCACGCTGTTTAGGTCGTGTTAAAGTATTATCATACACCTGGTCTAAAAACCAGTCGTACAATTCTCTGTGCATTGCAAACTCTAAAGTACACAGTGAGTGCGATACGGCTTCTATGTAATCACTTTCGCCATGTGCCCAGTCATACATAGGGTAAATAGACCATGCAGTACCGGTACGGTGGTGGCTCTTTTTAAGGATGCGGTACATAATAGGATCGCGCATTAGCATGTTAGCCGATGTCATATCTATTTTTGCCCTAAGTACGTAGGTACCTTCGGCAAACTCGCCTTGTTTCATTTTTTCAAACAATTCAAGGTTTTCTTCTACAGAGCGGTCACGGTATGGGCTATTAGTACCCGGCTGGCTTGGCGTACCTTTTTGTTTTGCCATATCGTCGCTGCTCTGGCTGTCTACATAGGCAACTCCTTTTTTAATAAACTGCACAGCCCAGTCGTACAACTCCTGAAAGTAATCAGATGCATAACGCTCTTCGGCCCAGGTGTACCCCAGCCAGCTTACATCTTTTTTTATAGCATCTACAAATTCCTGTTCTTCTTTGGCAGGGTTGGTATCGTCAAATCGTAAGTTTACCGGCGCATTATAGCGTAACCCTAACCCAAAATTAAGGCAGATAGCACTTGCGTGGCCTATATGCAGGTAACCATTGGGTTCTGGCGGGAAACGAAAGCGTAATTTGTCTTTTGGGAAGCCGTTAGCAAGGTCTTCTTCTATAATCTGCTCAATAAAATTTAATGATCGCTCTTCGGTTAACATAGCTTGTTTAAATAAGACTGCAAAGGTAATTAAATAGTTTTAAAGTTACAGAGTAGCAAAGTAGCAGAGTTACAAAGTTGTAAAAGATAGTTTAAGTGCCAGTTACCGATTTTCAACTTACCAACCAAAATACTTTGTTACTATGCAACTCTGAAACTATGCTGCTTCCTGAAATACTTTGCTATTTAGTAACTCTGCCACTTTGCTACTTCTTTTGTAACTTTGCTACTTAATACTTTGTAACTTTTACTGATGGGAATTATAAAATTAGAGAATATACGTACATTTTCTTACCACGGCTGCCTGGTTGAAGAAAGTAAAATAGGTAGTGACTACAGGGTTGATCTTGAAATTAAGACCGACCTGAGAAAATCTATGGAGACTGATAACCTTGCCGATACTGTAGATTATGTACACCTGAATAAGATAGTGATGGAAGAAATGGCCATTCGTAGCAATCTCTTAGAACATGTGGCCCAGCGTATTATAATAAGAATTTTTGCCGAGCTACCCGAAGTGGCGAGGATAAAACTATCTGTAGCCAAGCTTAACCCTCCAATAGGTGGCGATGTTGCAGCTGTAGCAATAGAGATAGAGGAATACCGCACTTAGTAAGATATTTTGCACTTTGTACACTTTTTCCTTGCGATACTGCAAAATATATGTAAATTTGCCAACCGTTAATAGGGCATCTTGGCCGAGTGGCTAGGCAGAGGTCTGCAAAACCTCGTACAGCGGTTCGAATCCGCTAGATGCCTCCAAAAAAAAAGCTATCAAATATTTGATAGCTTTTTTTGTTTTTAGTTGTTTCTACAGTAACTACTTATGTTTTTCTACCTCGTTTATAACCGCATTTAATTCCTTAGGAAATATACCCTGTAACAGTAAAAAGAAACCAAAAATCATTATAACAAGGCTTATACCCTTTTTTGTTTTAATAATGTTACTGGTAGTAAGCTTTGTTCTTAACTGTTTTGCAAGCATTATTTTACCAATATCTACAATAAAATAAGTACCCACAACGGCTATAAAAAATATAAGCATGCGTTTAGGATCGAGATCCAGTTTGGGCCCCCAGGTTATAATAACACCCAGCCAGAAGCCCAGCACACCAATATTTATAAAATTAAGAAAGAAGCCCTTTGCAAATAAGCTAAAATAATTGCGCTTTATAATGTCGTTGGCAGCATCGCCCACTAACTCGCTTTTAGAGCTCTTAGCGATGTTTAAAAACGAAATAAGGCCATATAGAAACATGATGAGCCCGCCAAATATAAACAGGGCGGGCTCATCTTTTATTTTTGCAAGCAACTGGTAGCTGCTAAAGTAAGCTATAAGTATAAAAATAACATCTGATGCAACAGCACCAAGATCAAAAGCAAGTGCAGCCTTAAAGCCCTTAATTACACTCGTTTCCAGCAATACAAAAAACACTGCGCCGGGCATTATGCTTAAAATTAAACCTAACGGTATGGCGCTTAAAATATCCTGTAACATCCATTTTATTTAATGCTGCAAGTTACTATTTATAATTTTAGTTTTAAAAATGACTCTTATTTTTATGATTTAATTGTTTAACAGCACGTTATTTAACCATCACTACAGACGCGTCATTACCTACAGTTTTGTTTACTTTTTTAGGATTACCGGATATCTTTAATGAACTGTCAGACCCTGCAACAGCAACTACATTGCCCGTTACAGTAATGCCCGCAGCAGCATCTGCAGCCAGGTTAATTGTAGTATTTACAGTCTGCAGGTCTGTTGCTTTAAGCACAGCATCGTCCTGTACATCTGCAACATGATCTTTAGCTTTGCCGGTAAGCGTTAGCACAGAGTCGTCCTGGACTACTGTTGTTAGTGTTTGTACATCTATATTAAGTTGTACTACAGCATCATCGCCTACTACCAGTTTAAGTTCTTTAGTCTTAATCTCATCAGTTCCTGATAAAGTGGCATCTTCACCCACAATAATAGTTTCTAAACTGCCCGTGTAATAAAGGGTAACATCGTTGTCATATCCGTTTAATGATAATATTCCGTTCTCTATTTCAGCTTTCAGGTCATCTTCCTCATCATTACTATTCACAGAAACGAGCTTATTTTCTTTAGATTTTACAAGGGTAAGTTTTATATCCTCGCCAATATCTATGCCTTTAAATTCCTGGAGAGTAATTGTTTGTTGAGCTGCAACAAGATTGAATGCTGCAAGGGCTGTAAGTAAATAAAATGATCTCATAATTAAATAATTTTTGATTGATTACACTTTAAGAGACTGCATAATTTTTTAAACGTTACAGTTTTACATAAAAAAACCTCATAAAAATTTATGAGGTCTTGTATAATAATAATGCGTTTATTACTTTCTTACATTGATAGTACCGCCGGCAAATGTTTTTTGATTTACCTGTTTTGGGTTACCATACACATTTATGTCGCCACCTGCTTTTGTCTTGGCATCTACAAAATCTGTAGCAAAAACATCAGCTTCGCCACCGGCACTTACAGATACTGTAGTTTGTGCCGTAGTAAGTCCTTTAGCCTTAATAATGCCACCTGCAGTTACAGTTGCATCATGGTTTGTTGCCTTACCTGTAAGGTTTAATATACCTCCGGAAGTTGCTTTAGATTTTAGCTTTTGTACATCAATTTCCAGTTTTATGGTAGATCCTTCTTTAGAATTTACCTCAAAAGCGGTGCTGTTAAACGTATCTGCAGATCCTACAAAAGATCCTTCGCTTGCCTCTACCTGGTTAATTGTTTTGTAATAAACAGTAGCGGTAATATCTTCTCCCTTAAGCAATTTTGCAAGTTTCATGCGCACCTTAAGCTCATCATTTTTGGTTACAACCTCTACGTCTTCTGCTCGCGAGCCATTAATTACTATTTTACTCTCGTTAGATTTTACCAGCGTTACATTAATTTTATCAAACACCCTGATGGTTGAAAAGTCGCCTAAATTTTTAGTAACCTGTGCAGATATAAACTGGCTTAAGCCTAAAAAGGCTATCAACATTAATTTTTTCATGATTTAAATACTTAGATTATTTTTGATTGTACTACATTACAAAGACTCCCGGCTGTTTAAATTGTTACAATACCGGGAACATCTTTATGCAATTTTATTGTTATTGATCGTTTTTGCGCAGGAATGTAAAGTCGAGCTGTTTCTTAACAAGGTCGGCATTTTTAACTTTTACATATACCTCGTCGCCTAACTGAAGGATGTTTTTTGTAACCTCTCCCACCAGTGCATACTGCTTATCGTCGAATGTGTAATAATCGTCTTTAATTTCGCGTATGCGGCACATACCCTCGCACTTGTTAGATATTATCTCTACATAAATACCCCACTCTGTAACACCCGAAATTACCCCAAGGAACTCTTCGTGCTGATGGTCGAGCATGTACTTAACCTGCATGTACTTAATACTGTCACGCTCTGCATTGGCAGCCAGGCTTTCCATAGATGATGAGTGCACACACTGCTCTTCATACACCTCTTTATCGGCAGATTTACCACCGTCCAGGTAATGCTGAAGCAATCTGTGTGCCATAACGTCCGGGTAACGGCGTATTGGCGATGTAAAGTGCGAGTAATATTCAAATGCAAGGCCGTAGTGGCCTATGTTATCTGTACTGTACTTAGCCTTGCTCATTGTACGTATGGCAAGGGTATCTACTAAATTTTGCTCCTTTTTACCCTGAACTTCAGATAAAAGGTTGTTTAACGATTGTGATATATCTTTTTTAGACCTTAAATCTATTTTATAGCCAAATTTAGCAATAACGGTTTGCATGTTAATAAGCTTATCCTGGTCTGGCTCATCATGAATACGGTATACAAAAGTTTTCTCAGGCCTTTGTTTACCAATAAATTCAGCTACTTTTCTATTAGCCAGAAGCATAAACTCTTCAATAAGATGGTTGGCATCTTTAGCAACTTTAAAGTAAACCCCTACTGGCTCTGCAGCTTCGTTAAGATTAAATTTAACCTCTACTTTATCAAAAGATATTGCACCATTAGCCATACGTTTGCTGCGCAATATTTTAGATAATGCATTAAGTTTTAAAGTAGCTTCTTTAATATTATCGCTTACTGTGTAGTCCTGACCTGTAATAGATATTTCCTGCGGAATGCTGTTGCCGCCCGTTTCTATAATGTGCTGGGCTTCTTCATAAGCAAAGCGCTGGTCGCTGTATATTACCGTACGGCCAAACCACTGGTTCTTAACCACAGCTTTATCATCCAGCTCGAATACTGCAGAAAATGTATATTTTTCCTCATTAGGTCGTAGTGAACACGCAAAGTTACTAAGCACCTCTGGGAGCATAGGTACTACCCTGTCTACAAGATATACAGATGTTGCCCTGTTATACGCTTCAGCGTCCAGTATGGTGCCTTCTTCAAGGTAATACGACACGTCTGCAATATGGATCCCTATTTCATAATTGCCATTATCAAGTTTTTGGAATGACAAGGCATCATCAAAATCTTTAGCATCTTTAGGGTCTATGGTAAATGTAAGTACATTACGCATATCCCTTCTGCGGGCAATTTCTTCCGGCTCGATCTCAGTATTTATCTTTTGTGCAAATACCTCTACATCAACAGGAAAGTCAGCCGGTAATCCGTATTCGGCTAATATGGCGTGAATTTCTGTATTGTGTTCTCCGGGTTTACCAAGCACCCGTAATACAGACCCGAAAGGACTATCAGCCTTTGCAGGCCAGTCATCCAGTTTTACCAGTACCACATCACCATTTTCGGCATCGCCAAGTTTATTCTTTGGGATAAAAATATCAGTATACATTTTAGGGTTTGCAGTACTTACAAAAGCAAAATTCTTTTGTATGTCTATAACACCTACAAACTCTGTTTTATAACGCTCTATAATTTCTACAACTTCGCCTTCCGGCTTGCGGCCTTTACGACGGTTATAAATGTATACCTTAACTTTATCTTTATCAAGGGCTTTACCAAGATTATTGGTAGGTATAAATACATCTTCTTCTAATTCCGGAGATACAAAGTAAGCAGTTTTCCTGCTGGTCATATCTATCTTTCCTTCTACATAATCGGCTTTGGCAGATACTGTGTATTTACCTCTTTCAACTTCCTCAATTTGCTCCTTGGCGGCAAGAAACTTAAGCTCTTTAATAATATCGTTCCTGCTTTGGGTATCATCCACTTCAAGTATGGCAGCTATCTGCTTATAGTTAAACGACTTATTAGAGTCTTTTGCGAGTATCTTGTAAATTTTTGAAGAAAAATCATTTTCTTTTTTCTTCGACGGTTTTCCGTTTCTATTACTCATAATAAATTTTAATAATGCTGAAAATTACAAATAACTATTATAACTACAGCAATAGTTAATGAAATAATAACTTTTTACTGATATTTTTTATACTTATTTTCCTAATAAAAAGCAATGTTTAAGTACCACATTCTTTTTACTCAACATCTTAATTTAGCTTTAATACCTTTAATATTTGTAAATGCAATTGACTATAGTTTGCTTCATAATATATTATTGCGACAGTTGTACTTTTGTAACCGCAGAGGTTTTGATACAATTATTTTTAGATAATGGTCTGCTTACCTATCACAGGGCAACTACTCACTTTAAAAACTTAAAAAATAAATTTTGAAAGACAATCTTCAAAATTGTTATCAACACTTACTAAATAATAATAAAAAGATTTTTTAAAATTTAAATTTTTTTGATGGTTATTATAGCGTGTTAATAAGGCCTATAACTTTTCTAAAAAAATTGGGTTTTGTGAGTTATACAATCTTATACAATTGTTTCAACAATGTAAAGTTATTGTAAACTTATAAAAGCGAGGTAGTTTGGTCATTATGTAAAAATGTTATTAACAATGGTTGGTATATAGTTTGTATAAAGTTCAACTCATAACTTGTAATGTTAATATATGTTAATAAACATACCAAAAGGTCTGATAACTTTTAAACAAATTCGTGAAACTAAATTAGGATTTGTTATCCCGGTTTTGCATTATAAAAATTATGTTACAATGGTAAAAAAAGTTTCCTTTTTCGCTATTTAGTTATTAACAAAGTTACCCGTTTTTTAGATCCTTTATTATCAGGCCTTTTACTTATTTACTAACAATATGCTTTTTGTATTATATTTAATGTATATTATAGTGCCAAAAAGTAGCAATAATCACAAATAAACGGCAATTATTGTAGTACTGCTTTTTCTTTAATACCTTTGCATCAACAACATAACACATAACATTGTATGAAAATTTCTATAGGTAATGACCATGCCGGGCCGGAGTATAAAAAAGCCATTGTAAGGCATCTTGAAAGCAAGGGTATCGAAGTAATAAACCACGGCACAGATACTACTGACAGCGTTGATTATGCCGACTTTATTCATCCGGTTGCAACCGATGTAGAGAATGGTACAGTAGATTTAGGTATCATTATTTGCGGAAGCGGGAACGGTGCGGCAATGACGGCTAACAAACATCAAAAAATTCGTGCGGCGTTGTGCTGGAACAAAGAAATTACAGCATTGGCACGCCAGCATAACGATGCGAACATACTAAGCATACCGGCACGCTATACCTCTATAGAGCAGGCTGTAGATATGGTTAATACTTTTTTAACTACTGATTTTGAAGGTGGACGCCACCAGACAAGGATAGATAAAATGCCTTGCTCATAAAGTAGCCTGCCTGCCTGCAGCAGTTTTAGTAATATAAATAAATCATGTTATCTATACTAACTTAATTACGTAAACGCACTGATTCAATTTAGATAAATTCCGTCAATCAACGACGGAATTTTCATTTTTATAATGATTCGTAAAAGGTTATTTTACTTTCGATTTAGAACGTATATCTTTTATAATGCGGTTATAGCTTCCTGTTACAAGGCTTGCAGCCGGTTTATAAAAATTAACATCGCCGGTGGCATTAGGGTTTTTTTGAGAATTGCCCACCACGGTTTGAGAATAAATAATGCTTTTATTTTTAAGGTCATACACCTCAAGAGTTATCCCGGCAGATGCTTGACCCCTTGAAATGTTATTACGAATATCTACAGTAGATGCTACCCCGCCTGCAGATGCACCGCGTAATGGGTTACCGCCTATTTCTACGGCGGCTACATCATCCTGGTAAATATCATCTTAATGTTTATATAATAGTCATAGCCTGTACCGTTATACAAATCAGTAAGCAGTTGTTTATCTGGCTGCAGCGGAACATTAACCAGTAATAGCCCGTTTGCAGTGGCCGTTTCGCTAAGGCGGTTGCCTGTAAAAGCGGTAAAGTCTTTCACGGCTTGCTCGTTAATGTATTTGTTATCTACGTTGTGTAACAACCATTTGCCCTGGGTAAAGTCGAGCCCCATTTGGCTGGGACCTTTAAAAATATAGGATGGCGTGGTACAGCTTACAAGAAACAATAATGGTATTAGCAAAAGTAATTTTATACGCATAAGGTGGTTTGGTTTAAATATATAACGCACAGTATTATTATAAAATTGCGCCTCCCTCCTATAGCTGTAAACCTATAGCTGTAAAAATTTTAATATAGACGTCCCGATTTTATCAGGGCCATTTTGCGAAGCCGAATTACTCAAAACCACAACACCTGCTTTTTTATCTTTTAAATAGCCTGTGTAGCTCGTAAAGCCTCCTGTACCGCCATTATGCCACACAAGTGTATCGCCCTTTACAGGGTATAAAAACCACCCAAGACCTATAGAGTCTTTCTCTGATTTGAAAGTTTCCTTATGCGATAATGCAACGGCAGATGTAGCATCGGCCATATTCGCTTTTAGGTACAAAACCATATCGGCAAGGGTAGAACGTATCCCGCCGGCAGGGTTGGTATCAGCAAGGTTCCAGTGAGCGGTTGCGGCACCATTAGCATAACCGGTAGCAAAATTAGCCAACTGTTTTTCGGGCACAAAAGTAGAGGTATTGCCCATTTTTAAAGGTTGGGCAACGTATTTGGCAAGCAGTTGTTCATAAGTTTGCCCGTATACTTTTTGTAAAATAATACCCAATACTGCTACACCGGTATTGCTGTATTCCTGCTTTGTACCGGGCACCGACTCTAAATTTATCCTCGAAAGGTAGTTAAAATACATCGCCGTAGTGTAGTGCCTGTAAGGATCGTTTTCATCATAGCCGGTTGTTGTACCAAGATCATCCGTTAGTCTTGGCAGGCCCGATGTATGGTTAGACAAATGCTTTACCAATACCGGCTTGCCATCAAGTTCCAGTTTAGCGCAGCTTGCAGGCAAATACTTGCGAATATCATCATCAAGCGAAATTTTTTTATCTAAAACTGCCTGTGCCAGCAGTATACCGGTAAACGTTTTAGATATCGACCCGATCTCGAATATAGTGTTATTACCGGGCAGTGTCCCCTCCCCTTTTTTAGCTTCGCCATAATGGTAATAAAAAATGCCATCGGCTTTAACTACTGCTATTACAGCGCCTACATTATTTGGGTCGCTAAAAAATTCTGTTACGGCTTTATCAACCTCGTTATCTAAGGGAGTTAGTTTTTTATTATCGCTGGCTACAGGTGTGGCCCTGATAGCTTTTTCTTTATACGGCTTTATAGCAAAGCCGGTTATTTGCGCCTGTGCATTGCAGGCCAAAAGCATGCTTAAAACACCCTTATCAAAAGTGGTTTTATACACCCTGAAACCGTCTTTATTTTCGATATAGTCGGTCGCTGTTATTTTACCCAAAGCTGCCTGCGAACTTAGAAATAAGGTAAAACTTTGCTGGTTTATCTGCGCCTTAAATTCGGGTGAAAGCATATTATAAATACCCGCATAATCGCCGGTGTTAAAAGAAGTGGTTATGGTTGCAACTACATTTTTATAAACCGTTGCATCCTGTGCCTGTGTACTACATACAGTTACTATTAATAGTAAAAGCGATAAATATTTTTTCATAGTGGTGTGGTTTAAGCTATTAGTAGTAAAAGTGAGGGATTTGTAACAGGTGAGCATTCATGTTACATTGCTACAACATTTTCTACGAAATCTGTCCCGAATGATGTTAATCGAATTAGTCCTTTTCTAAATTTTATCGTGTTATTATTGTCTCTTATACTTTGAAGTAAACTATCTAGAGCAGAATCATTTCTTAAAAGATCATATCGAGTATCGTCCGAAAAATATTCGTCCTTTAATATTTCAATTATTCCTAATCTTTTTAAGTTATCTAAGCACGTGGGAATGCTATTAACATTAATGTTAGTGTAAATATGTAATGTTGTAAAGTTAAAAAGTCTGTCAATTTGTCCATCATTACCCATTATTTCTTCCTGATATCTATTTTCGGAAAAATTTTAGTTTTAACAAACTGTTGTAAAATTAATGCCTCGCTTGTTGAAATATTTTTTATTATATCAACAAAGCTTGGATGAGCTTTATTAACGGTATTTATATTCATTGATGTCGCTAAAAGACTAGCATATAATTCTCTGATATCCTCATTTTCACCGCTAAATCTCAATGATTCTACTGTTGGTCCTGCGATATATGCCGGTGGTGTTTGAATGTCTTCTACCGGAGTATCTTTTAATTTTTCAGACACTCTTTGCGTAAGGTATTCTTCTATTTTCTCATATCCCAAAACTAAAGCTTTTATAGGTGCAAGAGCTATGTTTACGGTTTTAGTGATTGTTGCTAGAGATTTTCCAATTTCTTGCGCAGCAGGTTGAATTGCATCCTGATACACAGGAACTGCTTTTGCTAAACCAGTGATAGCATCAATTGTTGCTTTAACATTTGTATCTTTATTTTCCTCCATAATTTTATATATTGCTATAGATAATAAGAACTTTATTTAAACATAAACCTACAAAATTCCTCCTGCAAAAAATAATTTAAATACTCCAATTTAATTGGCATATTTGCATCCCTTATTACTACGTCATGACAAATTTACAATACATTACAGCGCAGGTAAACGCGCCTCAAAAAAGCATAGAGAACACCTTACAATTACTAACTGAAGACTGCACTATTCCCTTTATAGCCCGTTACCGAAAGGACATGACCGGCAATCTTGATGAGGTAGTTATTGAACAAATTGCCAAACTTAGCATGGCGTATATTGCCATTATAAAACGCAAGGATGCCATATTAAAAAGCATTGCCGAGCAAAACGCCCTTACGCCCGAACTGAACCAAAAAATTACCGCCAGCTTCGACCTTACAGACCTGGAAGACCTCTACCTGCCCTTTAAAAAGAAGAAGAAAACTCGGGCCGATGCCGCCCGCGAAAAAGGGCTGGAACCACTGGCTAAAATTATCATGGGCCAGAATGCTGATGATATGGATTACATAGCGGCAAAATACCTGAATGACAGAGTAGCCAATGAAGACGAAGCACTACAGGGTGCCCGCGATATTATTGCCGAATGGATTAATGAAAACGTGTACATACGCAAAAGCCTGCGCCGCATTTTTGGTCGCAAAGCAGCTGTTACCACAAAGGCAGTTAAGAACGCCGACCCGGAGAAAGTCAAAAAATTTGAGCAATACCTGGACTGGAGCGAAAATGTAACCAAGGCTCCCTCCCACCGCCTTCTTGCTATGCTGCGCGCTGAAAATGAGGGCGTAATAAAACTAAAAGTAGACATAGACGAAAGCGACGAGGCCCTGCAAATTATAGAACAAAACGTTATAAAGAACAAAAAGGAAACAGCCATCCACCTTAAAAAAGCTATCGACGACAGCTATAAAAGGCTGCTTGCCCCTGCCCTTTCTAACGAGGTTTTACAAGAGGCTAAAGCCAAGGCCGATGCCACCGCGATTCAGGTTTTTGCAGGCAATTTAGGTCAGCTGCTGCTTGCCCCGCCGCTGGGCGAAAAACGTATCCTTGCTATAGATCCCGGGTTTAGGAGCGGCTGTAAAATAGTGTGCCTGGACGAAAAAGGCGATTTGCTGTATAACGAAACTATTTTTCCGCATGCGCCTCAAAATGAGACCGCTATTGCCATGAAAAAAATACGTTCTATGGTAAACGCTTACAAGATAGATGCGATATCTATAGGCAACGGAACGGCAAGCCGCGAGACAGAATTTTTTATTAAAAAAATTGCTTTTGATAACCCACCACAGGTATTTGTGGTGAGTGAGGCAGGGGCATCGGTATATTCGGCATCAAAAATTGCAAGGGACGAATTCCCTAAGTATGATGTAACGGTTAGGGGAGCAGTGTCCATTGGCCGCAGGCTGAGCGACCCTTTAGCCGAACTGGTTAAGATCGATCCAAAAGCCATAGGCGTAGGGCAGTACCAGCATGATGTAGACCAGGGCAACCTTAAAGAAGAGCTCGATACGGTGGTAATGCGCTGCGTAAACTCGGTGGGGGTAAATATCAACACGGCGAGTAAGTCGTTGTTAGGATATGTGTCGGGTATTGGCGAAAAACTGGCAGAGAATATAGTAAACTACAGGAGCGAAAACGGCCCTTTTCAAGACCGTAAGCAGCTTAAAAAAGTACCCAGGCTGGGGGAGAAGGCCTACCAGCAGGCTGCGGCGTTCATCAGGATTCCGAATGCTAAAAACCCACTGGATAACAGTGCGGTGCATCCGGAGGCGTACCCTATTGTAGAGAAAATGGCGAAAGACCTGAAGCTTAAGGCAGCCGACCTAATTTCGAACAAAGAGGCGATTGCAAAAGTAAATGTTGCCAGTTATGTAACGCCAGAAATTGGCCAGCTTGGTTTGAATGATATACTCAAAGAACTGGTTAAACCGGGCCTCGACCCGCGAAAAGCCGCCAAAGTTTTTGAGTTTGACCCTAATGTAAAATCTATAACCGATTTGCGCACCGGTATGATCCTGCCGGGTATTGTAAACAACATTACCAACTTTGGCTGTTTTGTAGATATAGGCATTAAAGAAAGCGGCTTGGTACACATCTCTCAGCTTAAAGAAGGCTTTGTAAGCGATGTAAACGAAGTTGTAAAGCTGCACCAGCACGTTCAGGTAAAAGTGGTTGAGGTAGATGAAGCCAGGAAAAGAGTACAGCTAACGATGATACTTTAATGTGTTACTTGTGGATTCATTAATGCGGTAATTTGTTTATTAAGCTTAGCGGCCCATGTCTTTTTAGTGAAGTGCGACATAGCCGGAGAATCTTAACTTGAGTAGTCAAAAGGCACGAAGCGAGCTCATCCTTAATTACCGCATCTCTCTATAACCATTGTAAACCAAATTCTTTGTATTTTTGTTAGCAACGATGTAACATCAAACTAAAATGTCTGAAAAAGAAACAAATATAGATTTCTCTTATTTTTATTCCTTAGAGTTGGAAGGCATTAACTGCTTTAAGGATAGGCAAAAGTTAGACATGTCAGACGGTAATGGCAATTATTCACCCTGGACAATTATTTTAGGCGATAACGGTACTGGAAAGACTACGCTATTGAGAGTTTTAGATAGGATGCAGCCAAAGTTTGAAGAGTTTAATGATATAAATTATACTTGGCCACTTTATAGTGATCATGTAGGTTATATAAATCAATATGTACTTGTCAAATTTTCAATAATCTCTAAATATTTAGAAATAAAGCAAATTGAAATTGCAAGTATGGATTCTACCGTAAATACTTCTTCACCTATATATGACTGCTATCTTCTTTCGTATGGTGCATCAAGAAGAATGAGTAAAAGTAGCTACATATCTAAAAAAAGGGAAAATACTACTTCTTTATTTGATGAATCAATAGAATTAATAAATGCTGAAGAATGGTTTCTCCAAAAGGATATGATTGCTTTAAAAGCAGAAGAACCCTCTAAGGCAAAATTTCAAAATCAATTTAATTTAGTTAAGTCAATATTGATTGATATATTACCCGATGTTGAAAATATTAGAGTAAAACCGATTAATGAAAGTAACTCTAAATTATTATTAGAAGTAAAAACACCTTATGGTTGGGTAAACCTGCGCGATTTAAGCCACGGTTACCAAACAACAACAGCTCTTATTGTAGATATGGCTGCTAAAATGATGGAGCAATATCCTGATAGCGGAAACCCATTGGCTGAGCCTGTTATTATTTTAATTGATGAAATAGATTTGCACCTGCACCCTAAGTGGCAGCGTACGGTGTTAGATAAGTTATCACATCATTTTCCTGCGGCACAGTTTATCGCAACATCTCATAGCCCTCTAATTGTACAGGCAGCACAGGATAAAGGTGCTAATATAGTGGTATGCCGTAAGGAAAGTGACAGGGTAATTATTGATAATGATCCTGATGAAGTAAAAGGTTGGAGAATAGACCAAATACTGGTATCTGATTTGTTTGAAGTAAACAGCTCACGATCAGTTAGAACACAAGAGCAGGTTGATGAGTATATTGTGCAAAAGGGTTTAGAGAATGTCTCAGATATTGCAAATACTGAATATAAGGAGTTGGCTTCAGAAATAAAGCATGTTATTGCATCGGAACCTGAAACAGAATTAGATAAGAAACTTCAGGAATTTGCAAATAAGTATTTAAAATGATTCAGGTTTTAAGAAACGTAAAGCCACAAATATTACAGGCTAATGCAGAAACATGGACAACCGAATATTTACGGGCAAGAAATAATTATGCTGACAATCCTACACCTGAATTAAAAAAGGAAGTTGAAAAGCTTGAAAAAAAATATAATCATGATCAGGTTAAAGATGCTTTAAAGAGCATGTTTAAAAAGAAGTGTGCTTTTTGCGAAAGTACTATTACCCATATAGATTACGGACAAATAGAGCATTTTAAGCCAAAATCGATATATCCTGATCAATGTTTTGAATGGAACAATTTTCTACTATCCTGCGCCATCTGCAATGGTACTGGCAGCAAAGGCAATAAATTTCCATTAGAAGCAGAAGGTGGGCCATTTATAAACCCTACAACTGAGGATCCGGATGACTTTTTTAAGTTTGAATATGACAATGTACTGAAACTATTTATAGTTTATCCTAAAAATAGAAGAGCAGTAACAATGCTTGGTATTATCAAACTTAACAGAGAGGATTTAGCTGAACGCAGAACAAAAGAAATGTTCAAAATAACCATGGTGATCGATAAAATTATAAAGGGTGATCAGGAAAAACTTGATGATTTTCTAAACTTTTTTTCAGATGAGGATGATTACTATGCCTTCATCAAAACAATTATTCAGAAAGTCAGAAGTAAAATATTCTAACCCAACATCAAAAACCCCTTTAGGCAATACCTAAAGGGGTTAGTTTATAACAGCTAATGGCATATTATAATTTATTTTCTTCCTGTGCTTTTTTACTTACAGCAGGCTCATCTCCTTCTTTTGCGGCATTTTTAAACTCTTTAATACCGGTACCTAATCCTTTCATAAGTTCGGGGATCTTCTTTCCACCAAACAGTAATACAACAATTACCAATATTACGAGTATTTCTGTTATACCTAATTTTCCCATGACACAAAATTTTAATTATAAGACAAAGTTAATTATAAATTGATTTCCCTAAGCTATTTACGACAATTATTTGGTTATGGTTTGCGTTAAATAAAACAAAATAATGCGAACCCCTTATTTTACGGCAAGGTTTACTGCAAACAAAACATTAAAATAAGCGGGTATTAGTATATTTGTCAATTAAACCTAAAGTATGCCGGCAAAAAGGCTTAAAAAACAAATTATCAGGAAAAAGCTGTTTACAAAAAACCGCCTGGTAATACTTAACGAAGATACCTTTGAAGAAATTTTTTCTCTCAGGCTAAACCTTATGAATGTGTTTGTAGGGCTTACAACCGTAAGTATTGTTATGATAGCACTAACTACTTATATTATTGCTTTTACGCCGCTTAGAGAGTACATTCCGGGGTATGCCTCTACAAAATTAAAGCGCGAAGCTACAGAGAATGCTGTAAAATCAGATTCGCTTATCAAAATTATAGAGCAAAATGATGCTTACCTTGCATCGCTTAAAAAAGTGCTTACTGGCGATCTCGACCATACAAAACTTAGCCGGGATTCTATTGTTGCCACAGGGCAAAAAGAACTTACCGATGAAGACATGCAGCCAACAGAGGCAGATACCAGGCTGCGCCAGGAGGTAGCTTTAGAAGATAAATACAACCTGTTTGAAAAAGCACAACCGCGCGTAACCCAGGTATTGTTTGCGCCTGTAAGAGGCCACATACTTCAGCCGTATAATGCGGGCAAAAAGCAATTTTATGTTACAATTGCGCTGGCTAACAACACGCCCGTTAAAGCTATTGCGGCAGGCACAATATTACTGGCCGACTGGACACCCACTAATGGCAATGTAATAATTGTGCGCCACAATGATGGTATTATATCGGTTTATAAACAGGCGGGCAGCCCTACAAAAGAGCAGGGGGATATTGTAAGGTCCGGCGAGGTAATTGCCATGGCGGGGGGCAGCATGGCACAGCAGGCGAGCACGCCACTGCACTTTGAGCTATGGAAAGACGGCTACCCCATAAACCCAACGCAATTTATCGATTTTGAATAATGGAAGATCTTGTTGCAAATATCGCGCTTCCGTCGCTTTTATGCGGCGTTGCGTTTATCATAATGGGCGTGATTATGTATTATTATCCGCCAAAAGAAATTAACAGCCTGTATGGTTACCGCACGGCTACCTCGATGAAATCGCCGCAACACTGGGACTTTGCCCAGCGCTATTGTTCAGTCCTGGCTATGAAAATTTCGGTAGTAATGATAGTGCTTTCATTATTGGCATATTTTGTTCCGGCAGATACAGCCGTGAAACAATTTTTAGGCGTGTTCCTGCTTATTTTAGGTACTGCTTATTTATTTTACAGTACAGAGGCAGCTATTAAAAAACGATTTAAAGAATCATAATATTAATCATCAATGTCTTTAAAAACATTAGGGGCAAAACTATTTGCAGCCATAATACATGGCAGGACCCAAAAATGGGCAGGTAATCCGGTTGCTTCGCAGCAAAAGGTATTTGCACAGTTACTGGCTAAGGCCAAAGATACCCGGTTTGGTAAAGACCACGGTTTTGAGGGCATAACTACATATGCACAGTTTGCTGCCAGCGTACCTGTACGTGATTATGAGGGGTTAAAAGCCTATGTAGACCGTGTGGTGCATGGCGAAGAGAATATTCTCTGGCCGGGCAAACCGCTGTATTTTGCCAAAACATCGGGCACTACAAGCGGCGCCAAGTACATTCCGCTCACTAAAGAAAGCATGCCGTACCATGTAGAGGCCGCCCGTAATGCCATTCTTGCTTACATTCATGAAACAGGTAATGCAGGATTTGTAGATGGCAAAATGATTTTTTTACAGGGAAGCCCGGAACTCGATGAGAAGTACGGCATACAGTTTGGCCGCCTTAGTGGGATAGTAGCACACTACGTACCGGCTTATCTCCAGAAGAACCGGATGCCAAGCTGGGAAACCAACCTGATAGACGACTGGGAAGCTAAGGTAGATGCTATAGTGGGGGAGACGTATCATGAAGATATGCAAGTAATATCGGGCATACCCTCATGGGTACAAATGTATTTCGAGAAGCTGCATCAAAAAGAAGGCAAAAAGGTGGGCGACATCTTTAAAAATTTCAACCTGTTTATATATGGTGGAGTTAATTACGAACCTTACCGCGCCAAATTTGAGAACCTGATAGGCAGAAAGGTAGACAGCATAGAGCTGTTCCCGGCATCTGAAGGGTTTTTTGCCTACCAGGACAGCCAAAAAGAGAAAGGAATGTTATTGCTGCTTAACGCAGGAATTTTTTACGAATTTATAAAAGCCGATGATTTCTTTACCGGGAGTCCGCACCGTTATACTATTGGGGAAGTAGAGTTAGGGGTAAACTACGTACTTATCATATCTACCAATGCGGGTTTGTGGGGCTATGATATAGGCGATACGGTACAGTTTACATCGCTCGCACCATACAGGGTTATAGTGAGCGGCAGGATAAAACATTACATATCGGCGTTTGGCGAGCATGTTATAGGCAAAGAAGTAGAAAGTGCCATAAAAGAAGCGATGCAGGGAACAGAGGTGAGCATTAACGAGTTTACCGTCGCCCCGCAAATAAATCCGGAGTCGGGTTTGCCGTACCACGAGTGGTTTATAGAGTTCGAAAAAGAGCCGGCAGATGTTGATGCCTTTGCACTGGTTATAGATGCTGCCATGCGCAGGCAAAATGTATATTATGACGACCTTATTGTGGGCAATGTGTTGAGAACTGTTGTAGTTACTAAAGTGGGCAAAAACGGTTTTCAGGACTACATGAAATCTATAGGTAAGCTGGGCGGGCAAAACAAGCTGCCGCGTTTGAGTAACGACAGGAAGATTGCGGATGTTTTAAAATAAGCCAGATGAAACCCAGAAAAGATTATACTACTGAATCCGTAAGATTATCAAAAGCTATTGATACAGCAGTTGAAGCCGTAAGGAAATATCCAATAGCAAAAATGTCTGCCGAATTGAACGAACATTTTATAAAATGTTATTTAGAATGGAAAGAAAAAGCCCTGAATCCTAAACCAGAGTACAAATCGCTGGCTTCATTAAAATATATTATTCAGGATGTGTTTAGTTATTTTAACGAAATGTCGGGTCCTGATGTTGAATATTTCTGGAATGAAGTAGAGGAGCAACAATTGGGTTATGAGAGGAATGATATCCTTGCGAAAATATTTGAACGCGGAAAAATAAGGGGAAGGACAGAATATGAATTTGCCGTTGATGTAATTGTTGTTTACCAGCAAACAGGCAAAATTACTAAGGAGGAAGCTTCTAAGTTAGGAGCTATAATAGGTGATTATGAAAATCCAAAGAAAAAAATTAGCAATTAATACTTTATAGGGACTGTAAATTAACGATGCTTTATTACAGCAAACAATAGACTAAAAAAGTAATAACACAGCCTTAACAGCACTCTTAAAGCAATGTTAACTAACTAAAAATAAAATACTACATTTGCCACAAAATTTACTATGCAGGGAATAAAAAACATATCACGGTCGCGCGCGCAGGAGTCATCTGCCGCTATAGAACGCCTTTATATTACCATGCGCCACCTGTTTAACCGCGGGTTTTATAAGCCTATGGGAGTATCCGGCGATACCTTGCGGGAAGCATTGCTGTCTCTTCGACCGGAAATTTACGGGTCTGTAGCAGATGAAAAAAGCGAACTTAACGGGCTGCTGTATGTAATAGAACGCCTTCCGGTGGGCATAGAGCAGTGCAGGTTTATTAACCTTACATCAGATGAAGGTTATTCTAAATCGCATTTTAAAGCCATTGTACCCCCTAAACGCCGGCGTAACTGCTATCGCATAGATGAGGAGCAAATGAACGTTGAGATTACACGTGGCCGATCTGACATATATGATATCCTTACACACCTTACTTTTATTTTTATCGAAGCTGAAAAGATAAAAAACCGGGTGCTTGTAGATGATAATAGCGAAATGGGCCGTGACTGGGTAAAACTGGAGCAGGTTATCGCTATAGAAGAGCCATTAACGCTCGAGGAACGCGAAAAATCGATATCGCATGTGTCTAATATATTAGGGCGTACCTTCGCGGAAATTACCGATATTTATGGCGCTTTTGGTACCAAAGCGCAGCCCGACAGGTTTTTGCATGTTGTATACTGGCTGGGCAAGCTGGCTATAGAAGAGGCTATGGGCGGTGCTAAACGTACCATTACCTTTAGCCCCATATTGCAGGAGCGCCTGGGGCACCACATACATGGCGAGATATGGGCAGATAATATAAAGGCTGTACTTAAACAAAACGGTTTGCTGGAGAGGCCCATACATATTATTAGTGCTAACATGCACAGCGTTATGAACTCTATTTTTGCAGCCGATGTGCTAAAATCGAAGTTTAAGGATAATGCTAATTTTCAGATATTTGAAGAGCTAAGCAAATCAGGCAACGATATTACCCGTAATAAAGTTCAGGATTTTGCACTTAAGAACGGTATGGTTTACATGCCGGATACATCGGGCACTAACATTGATGTACAGATATTTGACACGGCGCAAATAGATTTTTCTAAAACGTCTTTCCCTACGGCACAATTGGGTAATGATAAACCCGTTATAGTTGTTATGGATTATGCCTTTGGAGAACAGGCTTACGAAACTATAGACGAACTGCTTAAACCCTACAAGGAGGGCGGCATACGCACACTTTTAAATGTAGAATCGGTCTCTATAATGGGTAAGGCAGGTATATTAGAAGGCAATAAAGGCGATATCATGATCCCATCGGCACATATAAATGAGGGAACAGGAGACAACTACCCATTTGTAAACGAACTTACCGAAGAGCTGCTTTCCGGCCAGGGAATACCTGTTTACAGCGGGCCTATGGTAACGGTACTTGGCACATCGTTGCAAAACCGCGACCTGCTTAAGTTTTTTAACGAAAGTACCTGGGGCGTTATAGGGCTGGAGATGGAAGGTGCTTATTACCAGAAAGCCATACAGTCTGCCTCAAAAATAAGAAAAAGCATTAACCCCGATGTAAAAGTGCGCTATGCCTATTACGCATCTGATAACCCTCTTGAAACTGGTAGTACGCTGGCATCAGGCGGTCTTGGTACAACCGGTGTAAAACCTACCTACCTTATTACCATCAAGATTTTAGAACAAATATTTAATACCAATACATAGCTATGCAAAACCAGATACACAATTCTGATGAAATAAGCCTGTCTCAGGTAGCCGATAAAGTAAAAGGTTACTTTAATGGCCTTAACAATGCTTTTTTTAATGTAATTCAGTTTATAGTGCGCAATGTTATTATAATCATTGCACTTATAGTTTTAGGTATTGGCTTAGGCACTTACCTTGACAGTGGCACTAAAATATACACGCATAAAATTATTGTAATGCCTAATTTTAAAAGTGTAAATTATCTTTATCAGGAGGTAGAGCGCATAAACACGAAGATTAAAGAAGGCGATTTTGAATATCTTGAAAAAATAGGCATTCCGGATGCTAAGCGCGTTGTAAAAGTACAAATAGAAGCCATTGTAGATATCTACGAATTTATTAATGAAAACGGGACAGCACCGGAGAGTGATACTAAATTTCAGTTGTTTAAATTAATATCTGAAAATGGTGATATGAACAAGATGCTGGAAGATAATACTACCAGTAAATATTATAAAAACCATGTTATTACGTTAACTACAAAAGGCAGGATAACGAATGAGAACACCGTTGCGCCGCTTTTAAAGTACTTAGAGTCTAATACTTACTTTAAAGAGCAGCAAAAGATGTTCTTTAAGAACCTTGAAGCGGTTACAAGATCAAACGATTCTATAATTGCACAAATAGACCGCGTAATTAAGGATTTTTCTTCTTTATCGCAAAAGAACTCTAACAACCTTGTGTTCCTTAACGAAAAAACAGAGTTAAACCAGCTTATAGAAATTAAGCAACAGCTTGTAGACAGGAACCTTTATGCTAACGTGCAAAAAATAGATTACAGTAAAGTTATAAAAGACAACTCTGTACTGCTTAATATAAATGTATCTAAACTTTCCTCGAGCATGAAAGTTATATTGCCGCTGTTTTTACTTTTCATGTTTGTGGTTATTTATAACTTCAGGAATTACTATCGAAGGGAAGTAAACAAAAGGAAACCGGCTATAAACGCATAATAAGTGCACCATTTATAAACTCATGACGTTTACACCTACACAACCCGATGGCTGTTTTATTATAGAACCTAATGTTATTAATGACGGCAGAGGTTATTTTATGGAAAGCTTTAACCAGGCAAAGTTTAAAGCAGGTACCGGATTAACTGTAAATTTTGTACAGGACAACCAGTCTTATAGTTCTAAAGGTGTTTTAAGAGGATTGCACTATCAAACCGGTAGCTATGCGCAGGCTAAGCTGGTGCGTGTTATACAGGGCGAAGTGCTCGATGTAGCAGTAGATATACGCCCGGAGTCGCAAACTTATGGTGCCCATGTAGCAATAGTGCTTAGTGAAAAAAATAACAGGCAGCTTTTTATACCGCGTGGTTTTGCCCATGGGTTTTTAGTGCTTAGCGATACGGCTATCTTCTCGTATAAATGTGACAATTTATACAACAAAGAATCCGAAGGCGGTATACGTTATAATGATGCATTCATAAATATTAACTGGGGCATGCCGCAGGAAGAGCTACTTATATCTGAAAAGGATATGGCGCTGCCTGATTTGCAAAACAGTAAAAAAGTATGGTAGTTTTAGTTACAGGCGCATCAGGACAATTAGGGCAGGCACTTAAAGATGCCGCTTTAACACATGGTGATATAGCATTTTATTTTGCAGGATCTGCAGAGGCAGATGTTACAAGTATGGCAAGCCTAAATGCCATATTTAGTAAAGTAAAGCCCCAGGTTTGCATTAATGCTGCTGCCTATACTGCCGTTGATAAGGCAGAAAGTGAGCCGGAGAAGGCTTTTGCCATAAATGCGGCGGGTGCTGCAAATGTTGCAAATGTTTGCAAAGCCTTTAATGCAACCTTAATACACATATCTACCGATTTTGTTTTTGATGGTACAAAACGAACACCTTATACAGAGCAGGACGAACCTAACCCTAAAAGCGTATATGGCAGTACCAAGCTTGAAGGCGAACTACAAATACGCAGCATTTTAAAAGAACACTATATTGTAAGAACCTCCTGGGTTTACTCGCAGTACGGCAACAATTTTATGAAAACCATGCTGCGCCTTGCTGCAGAACGCGATACAGTTAGTGTGGTAAATGACCAGACCGGCACGCCTACAAATGCTAACAGCCTGGCACAGGTGCTTATTTTAATTGCTAAATACAGTTTTAAAAACCCTGACAATCCTAATTTTGGCATCTATAATTATAGTAATGAGGGCGAATGCACTTGGTATGATTTTGCAAAAAAAATATTTGAGGTAAAAAAAATTAATATAGATTTGCAGCCTATAGCAACAGCGGCCTATCCTGCCCCTGCTAAGAGACCTGCTTACAGTGTTTTAAGCAAGCTTAATATAACAGAGGCTTTTGGGATAACGATTTTAAAATGGCAGGATGCGCTACAGGACAATTTTTAAATAATGCGGTTGCATTTGCGGCATTTTAGGTTTGCAACTGTTGCAATATCAGGTATAAGGCGATAACATAAAACATAACAAAAACAAATAATTTAAATTTAAGTAGCATGAAAAGAATAGTTGGTATTGCGGTATTATTTTTAATGGCAATGACAGGTTGTAAAAATGAAAAAACAGAGGATGGTGCTGCTGCACCTAAAGAACAAGCGTTAAACCATTTTAGAGTTATACTTGATGTTGTCGCAAAAAAAGATGACACATTCAGTTTATTTTATACAACAGACGGAAGCACCGACTTTTCTAAAATTCCGGTAATCTGGAAAGACCTTAAAGGTAACGACAACACGCAACAGGTTACTTTTGATTTGCCTGATGGTGCAACTCCTACGCAATTACGTCTTGATTTTGGTGTTAAAAAAGAACAGGAGCCGGTAGCATTTAAAAAAATTACGATTCAGTACCATGAAAAAACATTTTCTGCAGAAGGTGCAAACGTGTTTAAGTATTTCAGGACAACAGACGACTCTACAGTAGACGTTGCTACAGGTACATTAACGGCTAAGGTTATTAATGGCGAAAAGAAAAGTATTTCTCTTTACCCGTCAGATCCTTTAGCTACAGAGCTAAACACACTTGCACTTTAATATTTAGTAAGTTACGGGGTGCATATTATGCACGCAGTATGATAAAAAAAGTAATCAGGTAATGATGGTAGCCATTAAACTACCATCATTATTTATATTAGGGGGTTATTAAGTTTGCTGTTAACGTTAAACCCTTTTTAATTTTTTATAACCCGGATATTCTTTACAGCTAAGCGCGTAAAAGGATGTAAACGGTCAATAAGGCTTTACTACAATACAGCGGGATACACCACTATTTATGCAAAATGTAGCAATTATAATTCCTTGTTATAACGAGGACAAAAGAATACGTAAAGAATTAGTAGTTTCATTACTTACTAATGCGGCTATAGCTGTATATCTTGCAAATGACGGCAGTACAGATAACACATTGAATGTTCTTAAAGACATTACATATGGTTTTGAAGACCGCTGCTTTATTTTAGACTACACAAAAAACAGAGGTAAGGCTGCTACAATATACAATGCAGTTAACGAGCTTCTTTTAAAGGATCGCTATTCTCATATTGGTTACTTTGATGCCGATTTTTCTACACCGCCCCAGGAAGTAATGCGTATGATTAACGAGCTTTACAAAAAGCCGGAATTATTTATAACGGGATGTAGGGTAAAACTGCTTAATGCTGTTATAGACCGTAAATTTTACAGGCATATTATAGGCCGCATAATTGTAACCATGGTAAACATAAAGTTTAAGCTGGGTGTATATGACACGCAATGCGGTGCGAAGATTTTTCCTGTAAATATAGCCGAAATTGCTTTCGAAAAACCTTTTCTAACTTCATGGCTCTTTGATATGGAAATTTTTATACGGCTTAAAAACAACAACCTAATGTCTATGGGCAGGGAGTTCCCTTTAAAAACCTGGAAAGATATAGAGGGCTCTAAGTTAAGTTGGCGAACAGCGTTTAAAATAGCAAAAGAAATTTCCACACTTTACAAAATTCCGGTTATAAACCACGGTAAGTCAATACAATAATCATTTTTATGTCAGTTAAACAATTTTTCACTCCCCATAATGTCGCCCGGATTGTATCATTTTTAATTGTTACTGCCATATTTCATGTAATTTTTGGTTTACAGGTTTTAGACCCATCAAATGTAAGCTGGCTAATGTCTGTACGGCATGACTGGGGCCAGCACTACCTGGGCTGGGCAGCATACCGCCATGAACCGTGGACGTTTCCGCTGGGTACAATAGAAAGCCTGTGTTATCCTGGTGGAACTAACGTAGGTTACTGGGATTCTATACCTTTAATAGCGATACCTTTAAAATTATTTTCGCCGCTGCTCACTAACGATTTTCAGTATTTAGGAATCTGGATGTTATTTTGCTACTACATGTCGGCTCATTACACCATAAAGATATTTAACCTTTATAGTGTAAAACCTCTCTATGTTATAACGGGCGTTACTATAATTGTATGTAACGCAGTGCTTGTTTTTAGGTCTATGCACCCATCATTGTGCAGCCACTGGTTAATAATTGCATCTGTTTATTATTATCTTAAACCTGCCACAACACAAAATGTTTTTGCCCTGAACAGGAACCAGGTGGTACTGGTAGTATTAAGCTCGCTAATACACCCTTACATGGCATTAATGATAGCGGGTTTTACCATTGTAACCCCTTTTAAGCATTATTTTTATGATAAGGTACTTCCTGTAAAGAAAGCTGTACTTTATCCGGTTGTCACTATCGTAACCATTATATTATTATGGTTTGTAGTTGGCCTCATAACTTTTGGAGATGATGGCACCCAAACGGGCGTTATAGGTGGTTATGGCCTTAATAGCTTAAACCTTAACGGGCTTTACAACTCGAGTGGTTTTTCGTCTATTGTTCCGGGTCTTGAATGGGCTACCTTCCATCAGTACGAGGGCTTTATGTACCTTGGGCTTGGTATGATTGGCATTGTAATACTGTCGCTCATCATATTAATAGTATCCGGTCGTTATAAACAACGCTTAAAAAATAACTTGTGGCTGTTACCACTATTTGTTCTAGTCCTGGCACTCGCCCTTTTTGGCATTACTAATAAAGTTACCTTTAACACGGTAGTGCTATTTACCGTTCCATTACCGGAATCGGCAATTCGGTTCGGGGAGATATTTCGTGCAAGCGCACGATTCTTCTGGCCTGCCTTCTACCTTATACTCTTCTTTTTTTATCTTATATTAGTAAAAAGCAAACTGCATAAATATATAAAGATACTTGTTTTGCTTGCCCTTACAGCGCTGCAGCTATATGATTTAAAACCTATTTATACCTTTAAGCACTTAGAATATGGCGCCTATGATTCTCCACTTGATGAGGCGGAATGGAACAAAGTTTTGCCGGGATTTGACAGGATAATTACATATCCTCCGGCAAATACCAACCTGCTTACAGACCATGATTACCAGGATCTTTGCTTTTTAGCCATTAAACATAATATGGCAATAAGCGATGGATATGCAGCAAGAGATAACGTATTAGCAAATGCCGCCTTTGCAGATTCGCTTAATAAGTCGCTTAATAGTGGTATAGTCCGTGAGAACGAAATATATGTTACCACCCCGCAATATCTGGAAACTTTCAAGGTGCTGTTAGACAGTAAAAAAGTTGCCATGCAGGTGCTGGATGGTTATAATATACTTTACTCTGTAAATAAAAATGTACCAAAAGTGACTGAGGTAGCCACCTTTGACCCTCTTAGCACCGAGGGTAGAATTACAACTTTTATAAAAAAGATTGGAACTCCGGGTTTTGTAAATGACGAGATTATGTATAGCGTAGACAGCGCCGTATTAAACCAAAATAACCTTACGGTAGTAGGGTGGGCATTTTTAACAGGGCAGGTGCCCGACGGAACAGAGATTCATCTTATCCTGATTAAAGATTATACATTTATAGAGCTGCCTATTATAAGAGAAAAGCGGGAAGGCGTAACAGAGTATTTTAAACTTAAGTATAATGTTAATGACTGTGGCTATACCAGCAATTATGATATGAGTAAGGCAAAGCCGGGTAAGTATAAAGTTGCCGTGTATCTTGTAAATAAAGCCTTAAAAAAAGAAGGCCTTATGATATCTGATAAAACCATTACAAAGTAACCGTATAAGGGGTATACGTTAAAACAGCCTCCTGTGTAAAATGAATATAAGCACCTATATAAATATACTAAAGGAAAAGAAAAAGCAGGACTTTTTTATTTATGGCATGGGCCAGGCATTTAGCCTTGTAACGCCCTTGTTGGTAATACCTTATATTGTATATGTGTGCGGAGAAGACGGTAATGGAAAAATAGGCCTTAGCTTCTTAATAACATTATTTTTAATTCTTATTGTAGATTATGGTTTCGAAATAAAAAGCCCTAAGAATATATCTGAAAACAGGGATAGCCCAGCAAAAATCCAACAGATTGCAAACACAACATTTTATTCTAAGTTCATTATTTTTATTCTCGTTTTTATAGGTTTTAGCCTTATTATATGGTTTGTACCTTTTTTTCATGAAGAACGGGTGTTGTACTTTCTTAGCATCAGCATAATACTTGCACAGGTTTTTAACCCTACATGGTTTTTACAGGGACTGGAAAATTTTAAGCTCATAAGCGTTGTTAACATTGGCTCTAAAGTTACCTACATGCTTATTGTTTATGCTATTGTAAAACGCCGTGACGATTACATTTATGTTAACCTTATACTTGGCCTTAGTTCGCTGTTATTTAACGCCGGCTGCCTTATCTATATAACCTCAAGGTATAAAATAAATCTTTTAGTGCCTGACTTTAGAGAAATTAGGGCAGTATTGCGTACTGATTTTTCCTTATGTGTATCGCAGTTGTTTCTTTCTGCCAGGCAGGTGTCGCCATCATTTATAATAAGCTACTTTTTAGGGTACACCGTTGTGGGCCAGTACAATATAATAGAGCGGGTGGTAGGTATGTTCAGGACCTTTATTCAGGTTTTTTTACGTTTTTTTTACGCCCCCGTTTGCTATAAGGTCGCTAAGAATGCGAAAGATGGGTTTGCGTTCTGGAAAAAATATACGGGTTATAGCATACTAATCATGGTGGGTGGTGCCGTTGTTCTATACATTTTCTCTGCACAGGTACTTGGATTTTTTAATATATCGGCTGTAAGTATACCTAAACTCAACCCGGTATTCAGGCTGGCATTAATAATTCCGCTTATAATGTCATTCTCTTACCCGTTAGAGCAGCTAATGTTTGTTGTTAACAGGAATAAAATATATGTAAGGATTATTATGAGTGTGGCGGTACTTACTATTCTAGTTGCACTTCTTGTAGTTAACCTTTATGGTATTATTGGTATAGTAGTATCTTTGCTCCTGTCCGAAGTACTCGTTGCTACCCTCTACTTTAAATATTCCTACCTGTTTATAAAAGAACAGGTAAATGCCGTGATAGCATAATGATTATAATAGCTTTAAAAAACAGTACGTTTACAACAAAGGAATTAATGATATTTTAAAAGGATGCTTAAGCTTAAAAAAAACTTATTGTACCAGTTGCTGTTTGCTCTTTGCATCACAGTTCCCTATATAAATAACTATGAGTTAACATTTGCAATATGGACATTAACCGGCTTAGTAACTATAAAACGTTACTATTCGCACAGGATATTGCTATACACCGCGCTGTTTGCAGGTATACTGGGCATAGCATTTGTAGCCGCAATTTTTAAAGACTATCAAAAGTATAATTACATACGGGATATAACTTATTTACTCAAACCTATAATTGGGCTACTTGCAGGATATCAGCTATGCAGAAATGAAAATATCAAGCCTTTTCACACCATTGTGTACACAGGCTTATTTATTGCCATCATACACTTAGGCATAATTTTCCACAGCATTGTTGTTTACAGGATTATAAACATACACAAGCTACGTGAACACGGCGGTTACTTTAGCGATTTCGAAATTTATTCGCTTATTGTTTTGCTATTTAGTAAAAGGTTCAGGCTTGGCTTTTCGCAAAAGTATACGCTCTCTCTTATTGCAATACTGGGGCTGTCATCTTTTTTATATTTGTCGCGCACTAACTTCTTACAGTTTATAGTTTTTTACATGGCCATGCTGGGGTACTTTAAGATAAACCGCAGGTCGTTAACCATTATGGGTAGTTTAGTTGTTTTCATACTATTGCTCTACACAGTATTGTTTAGCATGAAATTTTCCAGGAACGGAAGCGGTATGGAGGCTTTTTTGTTTAAAGTGAAAAATGCCCCAATTGAAGCTTTTAAATCCAAGGTAGATAAGGATGACTGGCAAGATTTTAATGACAATTACCGCTCTTACGAAAATATTGTTACCAGAAAGCAGGTAGGAGCGACCGCATGGGGACCCGCATTTGGAGAAGGCCTTGGCTCTACGGTAGATCTTGGCCGCCAGTTATGGACAAATGACGGCGAATTTATACGATACCTGCCCACGTTGCACAATGGCTATATGACCGTCTATTTAAAAGCGGGCCTTGTAGGCGTTTTTTTATTCCTTATGTTGCCTTATTACCTCTGCAGGCTTCCCAATAAAAGAAATGATTACATAAACCAAATAAACCTTTTAATGGTAGGAACCGGCATATTCCTGTTCCTTTCCGGCTGGGTGCTGTTAGGGCTTTATTATAAAACAGAAAACAAAGCAATAGTTATCGGCTTCCTGATTTGTTACAGGGAACTGTTGATAAAGCGCGATAGGTTAAATGAAAGTATTATTGACCTCCAGGCTTAAAACTGCATTTACATACGGGTAAGCATCAATGAAAAATATATTAGTAATACATCAGTCGGCAGAGTTATATGGGTCAGATAAAACCCTGCTATTACTTCTTACCGGCCTCGATAAAACAAAGTTTCAGGCGGTTGTAATACTTCCGGGTCATGGGCCGTTAGTGCACGAACTGGAGAAAGAAGGTATTAAAGTGGTTGTTTTACCGGTGCTTAAGCTCTACAGAAAAATGTTTACCCCGGTTAACTTACTCCAGTTTGTAAAAGAATTTAGGAGTGTGCTACCACAGCTTGATATTCTGAATGAGCGGTATAAGTTTGATGTTATATACTCTAACACCCTCGCTGTACTACTGGGTATGTTTTATACACGCCGCAGCAAAATAAAACATGTTTGGCACGTACACGAAATCGTGGTACACCCTAAAGTTTTTGCTAATCTCTTTGCATGGTTGCTTAAAAAATATGCCAGTGTTGTGGTATGTAACTCTTTAGCAACACTAACAAACCTTACCAGCCGCATACCGTCTCTTGCAAACAAGAGTGTGGTGGTGCACAACGGCTTAAATGCCCAGGAAGCACAACACCCTGCACTGGTTTTTAGCAAGGCAACTGCGGGATTTAAAGACAGTGATGTGATTATAACACTTGTGGGCAGGATAAGCAGGCTTAAAGGGCACAAATGGCTGCTAAGCACCTACATTAAATACTTTATAGATAGTGCTGTAAAATTACTCTTTGTAGGCTCTCCGGTACCCGGGCAGGAATATTACCTGCATGAAGTAGAAGATATAATACAGGCAGCAAATTTAAAAGATAAGGTAATAATTGTGCCATTTACTAAAGACTTACAGGGTGTTTGGGCCAGTACAGACATTGCCGTTATGCCATCTACCGAGGCAGAATCTTTTGGGTTGGTGGCACTCGAGGCTATGCTTGCTAAAAAGCCTGTAATAGCATCTAATCATGGAGGGCTTATAGAAATTGTAAAAGATAACAATACCGGTTTCCTTGTACCTTCCGGAAATGAAGAGAGCTTTGCTGCTGCAATTAATAAACTGGTAAGCAACGAAGGTTTACGATTACAAATGGGACAAAAAGGTTATGAGCGGGCATTGCAGGAGTTCTCTCAGGAAAAATACATACAGGGCATGGTAAATGTACTTAACTGCTAACGGATGTTATAGGAAATTGCCCACATAAATTACGATTTAAAAAACCATATATTTGCCTCTTCAAAAAAATAAGCCATGAAAATAGCTATTGTAGGAACCAGGGGTATACCTAATCATTACAGCGGATTTGAACAGTTTGCGGAATACTTTTCTGTGTATCTTGCAGATAAAGGGCACGATGTTTACGTGTACAACTCACATAATCACTTATATCAGGAAAAGACATTTAAGGGTGTAAACCTCATTCATAAATACGATCCGGAATATAAGCTGGGAACCTTTGGGCAATTTATATACGATTATAACTGCATAACAGATTCCCGCAAGCATAATTTTGATGTTATCCTGCAGCTGGGCTATACGAGCAACTCTGTGTGGTACTTCCTGCTGCCTAAAAATCCGGTTATCATTACTAATATGGATGGATTGGAGTGGAAACGTTCTAAATACTCGCCATCTGTACAAAAGTTTTTGAAATTTGCCGAAAAGCTTGCTGCAAACAGCAGCGATCATATGGTTGCCGATTCTTTAGGAATACAGTCGTACCTTAAAAAAAAATATAAGAAAGACTCGCAATACATACCTTACGGTGCACATCCTTTTACAAATCCCGATGCTGCAATATTAAAAGAATATGGTGTGCAGGAAGGCAACTATAACATGATAATTGCCCGCTTTGAGCCCGAAAACAATATAGATATGGTACTGCAGGGCGTTGCAGATGGTGGGGATAAAACAACCATACTTGTAGTGGGTAACAATACTACAAAATATGGCGAGTATTTAAAGAAAAAGTATGAGGCATACAGTAATATAAAGTTTACAGGTGGTATATTTAACATAGGGTATTTAAACAACCTGCGTTACTACTCTAAGCTTTATTTTCATGGGCACAGCGTGGGAGGCACAAACCCGTCGTTGCTGGAGGCTATGGCATCGCGGGCATTTATTATAGCCCATAATAACGACTTTAACCGCGCTATACTAAAAGATAATGCCTTTTATTTTTCAAATTCGGGCGAAGCGGCACAGCTGCTTACTACCCTTAAGCGCGAAGACAATTTGCAAAAGATTGACAATAATTATAATGCCATAGTGCACGATTTTAACTGGGATAAGATTAATGGCGAATATTTACAATTTTTCGAGGAATGCGTTGCTAAAAAGAATAGGCCTGTCTCCGGGTAAAAAACTTTTAGTATTTTTATTATCATTGGTTGCAATTACCATCCCTATGGGCAATGTGTACAACAGTATTTCAATAATATTTTTTGTGCTGTTGTCTTTGTTATCAGTGCGCCGTCAGGATGTGTCGTTTAGGCCTGTACTGGTATGGCCTGCAGTGTTATTTTTATTAATGGTAGCATCTGTAATGTGGTCTATAGATTGTGTGGCATCTGTAAAAGCACTGGGTAAAGAAGCATCGCTGCTATTTATTCCGCTTGCTTTCTTTTTAAACCGTCGTATGGGCCGCCGCGGTGTAGATGATATATTAAAAAACTATAGCATAAGTATGTGCGTTTTTGGTGCATATTGCCTTATCCGGGCAATAGTTCGATATACAGCTACGGGTAACCCGGATGTTTTCTTTTACCATGAACTTGCTGGCGAGGGGCTAAACGCCATATACCTATCTGTGCTGTTTTCACTGGCATTATTCGAGTTTTTGTCTAAAAGGCGCAAAACCATAATGGGAAACATATCTATGCTATTCCTGCTGGTTATGGTTTTCCTGCTATCGTCTAAAAACATAATCGTTATAGATGTTGTACTTATAATAAGTTACTACCTGTTCTTTTCCGGCCTTCCTAAAAAAGCAAGATTTACCGCTATAATTTCGTTCTGTATTATTGCCGCCGGCCTTGGCTATTACGGCAAGGCCTACGACAGGATTAAGCACGAAACTGCACCCAGTACCATTATACCAAACGGAGGCTCTCATAATGTAACTATGGGTGAGGCCTGGCATAACGACAAGTTTACCCAGGGACATTATTTTAACGGTATAGCGTTCAGGACGTATCAGGTTCGTATATTTACAGAAATGCTGCAGGAAGATGCCATTTTTTTTACGGGATATGGTCTTAATACCTCAAGTAAAAAAATAGAAGAAAAAGGCAGCCAGCATAATCTGTTTCATGGCAACGACGAAAATGTAGGTTATAATAAGCTTAATTTTCATGACCAGTATGTAGAGGCTTTTGCCGATCTTGGTTTTCCCGGTTTTCTAATAATTGTAATAATGGTTGTTGTTAACCTTAGGAATGGTATAAGACAAAAATATTTTGTGCATATTGCTTTTGCAATCCTTATGATAAGCTTATTTTTGACCGAAACATTTTTGTGGAGGCAAAGGGGCGTGGTATTCTTTACAGTTTTTTATTGCCTTTTTAACGATTTGTATCCGCAACGCGTTTTCAGGCCACTACAAGAACCGGACGCTTAAGCGCACATAGTGCTTTAGTATTTGCGCAAAGTATGGTGCCGCCTGCAAGCAATTTTATTAAAAGAAAGAAATACGTTTTTTTCAGGATTATATATTATAAATGATTTTATCTGCAAGGGAAGGATACTCTAAATATTTAAGGCTAGTCAACATCAGCTTTGATGTTATAGCTATATCATCCCTTTTCCCAATATTTTTTACCGGCCTTGGCTTAAACTACCTGCATTTTGGCATCTACCAGTTTGTATGTTGGTCTATCATAGCATATTTTTCAGAGTTTTATGAAGTATACCGTTATACGCCACCCCAGCAAATAGGTGCAATGCTTGTTAAGCAGGGAATTATTTTTCTGCTGGTCGTTATAGCTTTTTTTCCTTTTGCAAAACAAACGGTTTTTAGTGGCGAAGCTATAGCACGCTACATGATAACAATATTTACCCTGATTGCGCTGTTTAAATTTGTGCTGTTTTACTACCTTAAAAAATACCGCATAATTACAGGCAGCAATTTTAGGAGCGCTGTAATAATAGGCTACACAGCAGATGCGCTGAGGCTAAAAAATTTTTTTGAAGAAAAAACAGAATACGGCTATCGCTTTTCAGGCTTTTTTTCTGACACGGTAATCAACAATGATATCAGGGGGCGCATAACAGATATTAAGAGTTATGTAAAAGAAAATCAGATAGACGAAATTTATTGCTCCCTTAACGAACTTACTAACGACCAGTTAAAAGATCTTGTAAATTTTGCCGATAATACTAACAAGACCATAAAGTTTATACCAGATACTAAAGAGATATTTTCTAAGAACCTGCGCATAGATTATTACGAATTTTTCCCGGTATTGTCTTTACGTAAAACTGCGCTGCACGAGCCTGCTGCACAAATTGTTAAACGCCTGTTCGATATATCTTTTTCTATATTTGTAATTATACTGGTACTGTCGTGGCTGGCACCATTGCTCGCCCTGCTTATAAAGTTAGAATCTAAAGGGCCGGTGTTCTTTAAGCAAAGCCGCCCCGGCCATAACGAGAAAGAGTTTTTTTGCTATAAATTTCGTTCCATGCAAATAAACGAGACCACAGAGCAGTCTGTAACCAAGAACGATCCAAGGGTAACACGCATAGGCAAGTTTATACGTAAAACGAGTATAGACGAGCTGCCACAGTTTTTAAACGTGCTGCAGGGAGAAATGTCGGTAGTAGGGCCACGCCCCCATTTATGGACACAAAATAACCTGTACAGCAGCAGGATTAAAAAATATATGGTGCGCCTTTATGTTAAGCCGGGTATAACAGGGCTGGCGCAGGTAAGGGGCTTTAGGGGAGAGATTACTAACGACGAAGACATGATAAACCGCATAAAATATGATGTGTTTTATATAGAGAACTGGTCGTTGCTCCTGGATTTTAAAATAATAATACAAACAGTGGTAAACATATTTATGGGCGAAGAGAAAGCTTATTAATAATTACCTTTGCATAATAAACACAACTACGACATGAATATTTTACTACTTGGTTCTGGAGGAAGGGAGCATGCACTTGCATGGAAAATGCTGCAAAGCCCATTATGCAATACCCTTTTTGTAGCGCCGGGCAATGCCGGTACTGCAACTATAGCAAACAATGTAAACGTTAACCCGCTTGATTTTGAAGCTGTAAAGACCTTTGTGTTAGAGCAGGATGTAAATATGGTGGTTGTGGGACCCGAAGACCCTTTAGTAAAAGGTATTTACGACTTTTTTAAAAATGATGCTGCCCTTGCAGCTATTCCCGTTATTGGCCCCTCTAAGCATGGTGCAGAGCTGGAAGGCAGTAAAGAGTTTGCTAAAAAATTTCTTGTAAAAAATAATATCCCTACTGCAGCATATGAAAGTTTTACTAAAGAAACTGTAGAGCAGGGTTGTGCCTTTTTAGAAAGCCTAAAGGCACCCTACGTGCTTAAAGCCGATGGCCTTGCTGCCGGTAAAGGCGTACTTATCCTGCAGGATCTTGCCGAAGCGCAGGAGGAACTCAGGAATATGCTTGTAGGAGAAAAATTTGGCGCGGCAAGCACTAAAGTTGTTATAGAAGAATTTCTTGATGGTATAGAACTTAGCTGCTTTGTACTTACAGATGGTAAAAGCTATAAAGTATTGCCTACGGCTAAAGATTACAAACGCATAGGCGAAGGAGATAGCGGCCTTAACACAGGCGGTATGGGAGCAGTATCTCCGGTGCCGTTTGCAGATGCTGCTTTTATGCAAAAAGTAGAGGAGCGCGTGGTAAAACCCACAATACAGGGCCTTATAAACGACAATATAGATTACAAGGGGTTTGTGTTCATTGGGCTTATAAAAGTGGGCGACGACCCGTTTGTGATAGAATATAATGTACGCATGGGCGACCCCGAGACAGAGGTAGTTATACCAAGGCTGCAAAGCGACCTTGTAGAGCTGTTTGTAGCTGTGGCAAATCAAAAACTGGATGAGGCAGTGTTATCTGTAAATCCAAAAACGGCTGCAACGGTAATGCTGGTTTCTGGCGGTTACCCGGAAGATTATGAGAAAGGTAAGGTAATAACCGGACTTAACAAAGTAGAAGGCTCTATAGTATTTCATGCCGGTACAAGCGTAAGTGGCGATGATGCAGTTACTGCGGGTGGCCGTGTGCTTGCTGTAACATCATACGGAGACGGCTTTAAAGAGGCCATAAAAAAATCTTACCAAAACATAGCATTGCTACATTTTGATAAGATGTATTTTAGAACAGATATAGGTTTCGACTTATAATTAAGATAAGAACGAATGCGCTGTAGTATCCTGTTTGTCTTCTCCTGTTTTGCCAAAAAGAGCAATTTGTTTACACCAGTATACAAAAGCTGCACAACAAATTAGGATAAATACCCAAGTTAGCAAGTTGGCAGTCCACCAGTTAACTAACTCAAGATTGCGTAAAAAATGCAATGGAACAAAAAGGAAATCAGTAAATAAAGATCCTATGGCTTCAAAAAATGCTGTCATTTTCAGATAAGTATTATAGTTCAGTCACAAATGTATAAAATAATCACATGTTAGCAAGTATTTTTAGTAAATCAAGGCCCATAAATTACGTTTTAATTGGCGGTGCACTTGTTTTGTTCTATACCATGTACCTGCTAAAAGATACCTCCTGGACAGATTCATACTTTCTGATTTTAAAAAAGCTGGCGCTCCTGCTCCTGTTGGGTGGGTCGTTGTTGCTTACAGGATTTATAACATTAAGGAACACGTTAACCAGGGCAAACAGTTATGCCCTGGCATTGTTCCTGTTTTTTTTGGTGCTTTTTCCTACAACGCTTATAAACGAGAATATCATTATAGCAAACTTTTTCCTGCTGTTGTCGCTGCGCAGGTTAATATCGCTGCAATCGCTGATTACGCCCAAGGAAAAAATATTCGACGCCTCGTTCTGGATATTTGCCGCCACAATATTTCATTTTTGGTGTATAATTTTTATTGTACTGGTATTTATATCAATAGTGTTTCACGTGTCGCGCGATTACCGCAACTGGATCATACCCTTTATAGCCTTTTTAGCAGTAGCTATATTGTATTTAATGATAGGGCTCATGGTGGGGCACCAGTTCTTTAACCACATACTCGAAGAAGTTACGCCCGGTTTTGATTTTACATATTTCGAAAACGTCTATCAAAATATAGCTTTGGCACTGTATGCTTCTATAATATTTTTATTTGTATGGCCTTATATTGTAAGCCTTAACAGCAAGCCACTAAATTTGCAGGCATCGCATAAAAAAGTTTTATTTTCTTTTTTAGCAGGGGTGGGCATTTACATATTATCTGCCGGTAAAAATAATAGTTTCCTAACTTTTACCTTTGCGCCACTTGCAATTATGGGAGCTAACTTTATCGAGGCTCAGGATAATAAATGGCTGCGCGAAGCTGTACTTATGGGTGTAATGGCCATCGCTGTTTTAATATTTATGATGCAGTTATAGCTTGTTGCCATAACCAAGATCTCCGGCATCGCCCAGTCCGGGCACAATATACTTTTTATCGTTAAGATGACTGTCTGTATCGGCTATCCAGAGGTGGCAATTATCAGGCAGTTGCTCCTGTACATAGGCAATGCCCTCCGGTGCTGCAATAACTACCGCTATATGAATCTCTTTTGGCAACTCGTTCTCTAAAAGCTTTTTAAATACTGCTACTAACGATAAACCGGAGGCAAGCATAGGGTCGGCCAGTATTAATATCTTATTGTTTAAAGAGGGTACAGCTTTGTAATCTACCTTAATATCAAAGGCATCGTCATTGTTATAATGGTGCCGGTAAGCCGATATAAAACCATTTTCGGCGTCATCAAAAACAGAAAGTAAACCGTCGTGCAGTAGTAACCCGGCGCGTAAAATAGAGCAAATTACAACCGGAGTATCTATAGCTGTTGTTTCTTTTGTACCTAACGGGGTAGTAATCGCTACCGGTGAGTAAGGGAGTATCCGGCTAATTTCGTAAGCCATTATTTCTCCTATGCGTTGCACATTGCGGCGAAATCGCAGGCTGTCTTTCTGAACATTTACATCGCGCATCTGTGCCAAAAAATGGTTAAGTATGCTGTTGTTTTGAGAAAGATTATGAACCTGCATGTGCCTGTTATTTTGTATTATGAGGATAAAAGTATTAAAACTATATTTGTAAAAAAATTAAAAGTATGTTTTCAGGTATCGCATATCCTATTTTTGAACAAAGCATAAACGACTATCACCAGTATGACAGCGTAGACCAACCTATTAATAACCCTTTTCGCAAGGATAAAATAGAGCATTTGCTATATGCCAAAAACTGGGTAGATACCGTACAGTGGCATTTTGAAGACATTATTCGTAACCCTAATATAGATCCTGTTGCTGCATTAACACTTAAACGTAAAATTGATGCTTCTAACCAGGAACGTACGGATATGGTAGAGTATATAGACAGCTACTTTTTACAGCAATACAGTAATGTTACGCCTAAAGAGGATGCCACTATAAACTCTGAAAGCCCTGCGTGGGCATTAGACAGGTTGTCTATACTCGCGCTTAAAATTTACCACATGAACGAAGAGGCTACCCGAGAGGATGCGTCTCCGGAGCACAGGCTTAAATGTACCGAGAAGCTGAATATATTGTTAGAGCAAAAAAAGGACCTTAGCACTGCTATAGATACCCTGCTTACTGATATAGAGAGTGGTACAAAGTTTATGAAAGTATACAAGCAAATGAAAATGTATAACGACGACGAACTTAACCCTGTTCTTTACCAAAACAAAAAATAGGCGGAATGCCACAAAAAAAACGACAAAAGCACCTGCTCATATTGCGGTTTTCGGCAATGGGAGATGTTGCTATGACGGTGCCTGTTATAAGGGCGCTGGTACAACAGCACCCACATATTAAAATTACCGTTGCATCGCGTGGTAGTTACAGGGCTTTTTTTGAAGGAATGCCCAATGTAAACTTTTATGAAACCGACTTTGACCGGTACCATAATGGTTTTTTTGGTTTATTAAGGCTGTTTAAAGAACTGCGCAACATGCACATACATGCTGTAGCCGATTTGCATAATGTAATGCGGTCTAAGGTTATTACAAAGCTGTTTGCTTTTAAAGGAAAAAAGACGGCCACTACAGATAAACTTCGCAAAGAACGTGCGCAGCTAACGGCCACTAAAAATAAAGTCTTTAAGCCCCTGCCACAAGTTACCAGTAGGCATGCCGATGTGCTGGCACAGCTGGGCTACCCCGTAGATCTTGATAAACTTGACTTTCCTGGAAAGCAGCAATTAAGTGAAGATGTTACTGCGGTTACCGGCGTTAAAACAGGCAGGTGGATAGGTATTGCACCGTTTGCACAGCACAGCGGTAAAGTATACCCTAAAGACCTTATGGTTGAGGTTATTACAACGCTTGCCAATACCAGCAATACCAAGGTTTTCCTTTTTGGAGGGGGTAAGGCAGAATCTAAAACATTAAAGGAATATGCTAATAACCATCCAAACATTGTGGTTATTGCAGGCGGACTTTTCATTTTAAGGCAGGAGCTAAAACTTATTAGCAACCTGGACCTTATGCTAAGCATGGACAGTGCCAATGCACATATGGCAGCCATGCAGGGTATTAAAGTAGTTACACTTTGGGGCGCCACGCATCCATACGCGGGGTTTGGTCCGTTCAGGCAGCCGTTAAGCAATGCGTTAGTTGCTAACAGAGAACAGTTCCCTATGCTGCCTACCTCTATTTATGGTAATAAAGTGGTGCCGGGTTATGAAGATGCTATGCGCACCATTACGCCTGCAGCTGTTGTAGCCAAGGTAAATGAAGTATTAAGTACATAGAATTATACTACTTTTTGCAGGAAGAACTTGCGCCCATCGGCAGCGGTATGCTCCATAAAATCAGTCTTTTTAAACGCCCTGTAATAAAACATGTAGGGCTTTAGGTTTTTAGCAACGCTGTTAAGCGAAATAACGAAGTCTTTTAAATTGGTGCTAAAAACAATTACCTTATTATCAGTCTGTGCGGTAAAAAGGTTGCTTAGATCGTTTATCATACAGCAAAAATACATTATTATTTTATGAGACACAAACCCGCCTGCATACGAGCAGCATACGAGTTTGTGCTAATCAGTATCAAACCGGGATAAGTAATAAAACCTACAAGGTTCTAAAAACCTTGCAGGAGCCACGTTATGTTGTGTATGTAGTAATCTTAATTTCAGTAAATAAATATACAAGGTCTCTAAGAGCTTGTATATTTATTGAAGTAGTATGCATTAACTACTTACATAATTAAATTAACGTATTAATGAATCAAACGTGTATAATTTCCTCTTCTATCAATAATTCTTCGCGGCGCATGCGCAGGAGCACCTGGGCTACCGTAATTACATCTTTCTCGCAATAGGTAACTATACGGTCTATGTCTTTTTCTACATGATACACATGCCCTACCTGGCTGCCTTCTATATCTCCTTTAGGCGAAGGTATGCCAAGTATCTTAGCCATTAATTTTAATGAGGTATAGCTTTTAAAATCGCCAAATTTCCATAGCTCCATAGTATCAAGATGCGGCACTTCCCACGGTTTTTTGCCAAAGAGGTTTAACTTGGGCGGTATTGGTACACTGTTAATGATCATGCGGCGGGCAATGAACGGAAAATCGAATTCCTTAGCGTTGTGGCCGCACATTATATGCTGTGGCTGGCTAAAATGATTGTTAAGCAGGTTACTAAAGTCTTTTAGTATTTTTATCTCCTCACCACAAAAAGAAGTGACCCTAAAGTGGCGTATGTCTCCCCTAAACGTAAAATATCCTGCAGAAAGGCAAACTATTTTGCCAAACTCTGCCCAGATGCCCGCACGATCGTAAAACTCCTCGGCAGTAAAATCTTCCTTGCGCTGGTATTGGGTTTTAAGGCTGTAGAGCTCGCGGGTTTCCTCATCCAGCAGGCCAAAATGTTCGTGCTCCGGTACGGTTTCTATATCCAGGAAAAGTATATTTTCAAGCTTTATTTTCTCGATCATGATTTGTTTTTTTGCCCCCTAATTACACGAATTAGCACTAATTCAGTTTCTATTGTGAAGCTATAATTGGTGGCAATAAGTGTAATTTCTGGCTAATTTTTTTTGAACGCAGCGTCTGCTTCGGTTAAGGGCTTTCTATTGCCCAAACCTTCGTTAGGTTTTATTAAGCCAAGCATTTTGTACGCTTCGTCTACATATACATAAAAGTCGTTGCTGTGAGGGTCGGTTTCTGTTTGCAGGCCTTTCTTGTGGCCCAGGCGGGTAATGATAAGTTTATCCTCCGGGATTACAATTACAAACTGTCCTAAGTGGCCACGCATGTAGTACATTTTTTTGCCAAGATACGTGTTTAACCACCAGCCATAGCCATATTGTGGCGAAGAAGCAAAGCGCGGATTAACCATCTTTTGTACATCTATACTATCTAAAAGCCTTGTGCCATTCCATTCGCCGTTATGTTCGAAGAGTTTGCCAAAACGTGAAAAATCACGGGCATTACTGGCAAAACAGCAGTAGGCCTTTTCTATGCCATCTTTATGGTCTGTTTGCCAGAGCGCATCATTATCGGCGCCCATTGGCTGCCAAAATTTCTCTGACACATAATCAGACAAATGCTTCCCTGTTGCTTTTACAATAACCATAGCCAGCAGCTCTGTAGCGCCGCTTACATATTCAAACTCTTTGCCGGGCTCTCTTGTAACACCTACATTAAGCATGGTTTTTTCCAGCTCAGTACCAAAGTAGGCGCGTGTAGTTATAGAGAAAGCGCTGCTGTACTTTTCGTCCCAGTCCAAGCCCGTTGCCATAGACGACAAGTCGCCTACAGTAAGGTTAGCCGCCATGCCCTTATTAAATTCCGGAAAGTAGTCGCCTACTTTCTGGTCCAGACTTTTTATTTTCCCTTCTTCTATAGCCTTAAACATCGCTGCAGATGTTACACTTTTGGCCATACTAAACGAGTTTGATTTTGAGTCCTGCCCGTAACCATCATAATAGCTTTCATGCCATATACTGTCGTTCTTAATAATAAGGTAAGCAACAGTACCAAGATCTTTATGTGCTTCTTCCAGCCTTGCAGTAGCTTTTATTTTATTGTAGTCTTTAGCCACAGCCCACGGTTGCGAAACTCCTTTTTTTACAACGCGGTTATCAAAATGCACGTAGTCGTCCAGGTAGGCCGTGGTTTTGCCATGTAAATAAACTACGCGTACCGCTTTTAGTAAATAATCTACATTAAATATATAGAGTAGCGCTACAATTACAGCAAGGAGGATTAGCCCTATAACGGATCTTTTAATGAATCTTTTAAAGAATTGCATACTATGTGGTTATGATGTGGTACGAATTTACATAAAATTTTTAAACGGAAGGCGGATGACATAGGTGCTTAGCAAACACAGGCTTGCGGGTTTCTGCCAAGACTATTAAAACAAACTGCCCTGCACGGGTGGGCACTCATGTTCCAGCAGCCATTTTTTGCGCCACAGTCCGCCTGCATATCCGGTAAGGGAGCCGTCGCTGCCTATAACACGGTGGCAGGGAACTACTACCCACAGCGGGTTTTTACCATTGGCAGAAGCCACGGCACGTATGGCCTTTACATCGCCTAACTGTATAGATAGTGCCTGATAGGAAGTGGTAGTGCCAAAGGGGATTTTGAGCAAAGCCTCCCAAACCCTTTTTTGAAAATCAGTTCCAACCAGGTTTATTGTAAAGTCAAAATGGTTTCGGCTGCCGCCAAAATATTCCTGCAACTGTGTTACCGCCAGGGCAAGGCTATCCGGAATACTTGCCGAGAGGGGCATAACATCATCTGTAACGGATATCTTAGAAATGCCATTGGCATCGCCCGTAATACAGGTAATGCCAAGTGGAGTTTTTATATATGCCTGATCCATAGGTTAAATTCTTGTCGTAAAGATATACATCAGGATAATTAATCGGTGTCTTCGAGTTCAAAAATATCGTTCACATTTTTATCAAACAGCTTTGCAATTTTTAGGGCAAGCACTGTAGAGGGTACATACTTGCCGGCCTCGAGGGCGTTAATGGTCTGGCGGCTCACATTTACACGTTCGGCAAGGTCCTGCTGGGTAAAGTTGTGTATGGCACGTTGTACTTTTATGTTATTCTTCATCTTGCTGCGTAGTGTAAAAACGGTACATTTTATAACGAAAAAGCACTATAAAAATAACAAGTTGCGACAATGACGCAAAGTACAGCACCAAATAAATCGCGCCTTCGTACATTAATAGATATAGCGATAAGAATATTACGTAATTAATTATTGTTGCCCATGCCAAACTGGACATACGAATTGCGGATACAAACTCATCTTCTATCTTCTGTTTAGAGAAAGCGTATACTAATCCGGAAAGTACGCAAACTGTCATAAATATTTCATCGGCATACAAAGCATAAAATAAGCTTTGTACCAAAGGCATATCGTTTTGAGAATATCCAAAAAATTTGAGGATTGCGAATGTCAGATCAAAGTTGTCTAAATAATCTACAAAGAACATAGAAAGCAATAATAAAAAGCTAACTACAAACAAAATTTCGCTTATGGTTTTAAGCCGGTTCGGGAATAAATAGTTTGTTTTCATGATTGATGATTTTATTTCATGCTAATGTAAAACAAAATATTCTAAAAGTAAAGTAAACTTTACATATTGTAAAAAATAAATTACTTATCGATACATGGATATAAAAAAGCCATCGGGAAACCGATGGCTTTACTAACCTTATGTATAGCGGGTTATTACTGTTGTGTAGGTCCCACAACCGGTGCAGCTACAGCAGTACCAGGGTTAACCTTACCTTTTATTGTAAGTATTTTGTTTTGCTCTGTATCGTTAGCCGTTACAGTAATAGTTTTAGAGAACGCGCCTTCGTTAGCAGCATTGTAAGTAGCAGTTACGTTACCGCTTTCTCCCGGTTTAATAGGAGTTTTTGTCCATGTAGGAGTAGTACAGCCGCATGAAGCTTTTACGTTTGTAAGAAGGATAGTTTGTTTAGATGTATTTTTGAAAGTAAATTCGTGAGTTACCGGTTTACCTTTTTCAATATCGCCAAAGCTGTAAGTATCTTCTTTAAAAGTAAGACCTGTAGGTTTTTGCTCCACCGGTGTAGCGGCAGCCGGTGCTACAGCAGCTTTTACAGGTACACTCGATGTTTTTACATCTTTTTTTGCAACCTGTTGTGCATTTGCAGAGAAAGAAAGGAATAAGGCTCCTGCCACTGCGAATAAAGAAAGTTTAAGAGTTTTCATAATTACTTAAATACTATTAGTTAATAAATGTTTTTTAAAAATTGATATTACAAATATATTTACTTATGCCCACAAAGTTGTTAACCTGTTTTAAACTCTTGTTAACGACATGTTAACGGGTTGTGGCGGTGCTTTTTTTATAGTAATATCGGTATCGCAATTTACGTTATCGTATACATATAAGCAAATTACATTCCAAAAATTGAAATTCAACAAACTTAACATCATTGTCTTTATAGGCCTGCTTGCAATAGTGGGGGTAATTGCCATGCAGCTTGCCACTTTAAACCAGGCATATTCCTTTGAAAAGAAAGAACTTGGCGAGAAAATACATTTTGCACTGCAGGACGTGGTTACAAAGATTTACAGGGACAATAAAAGCGAACAGCCGGCTGCAAGCCCTATAAAAAAGATTTCTGAAGATTACTATGTGGTAAATGTTGACGACGTTTTTGAGGCAGATATCCTTGAAATTTATCTTAAGAACGAGTTCCAGAAGGTAAAGCTCGACATGGATTATGAGTATGCCATGTACAACTGTGGCAGTGACGAAATGGTGTATGGCGAATACATATCTATGAACAGCACCGGGACTACAGAAAAGCATACCTGCAAGAACTGTTTTACAAAACGCCCCGGGCTGGTATACTATTTTGCGGTGAGGTTTCCGCAGTTGCGGCATAGCTATATAACATCATTACAGCAATATTGGATATACACAGGGGTACTCCTGTTGGTTCTTGTTATTTATGTATACTCTGTACTGCTGTTGCTGCGCCAAAAAAAATATACAGAGTTACAAAAAGACTTTATTAATAACATGACGCACGAGTTTAAAACGCCACTATCATCTATACTTATAGCGTCTAACTATGCTATTAAACAGGAGGCTATAGAGACTAACCCTAAACTTAGCAAATACCTTAAAATAATTATAGAGCAAAGCAATAAGCTTAACCAGCATATAGAGCGTATATTATCTGTCGCCAGGACAGAGAGTGGCATTGTATCGCTCGAGAAAAAAGCTTTTAATATTACCGACACGCTCGAGCTGGTTAAAGACAACGCCATGCTGAAGTTTGAAAACGCAGAGGTTAATGTAACATCTGCCAACCATAATTACACGGTAAGGGCAGATGAGTTTCACTTTTACAATATTGCCTACAACATTGTAGAGAATGCCATTAAGTACGGTACGGGTGCGCCTAAAGTAGCTATTTCTATCACGGCAGATGGCACGGGGCTGCAATTGCAGTTTAAAGATGATGGGCCTGGAATTGCTAAAGAGCATATCGATTTTGTGTTCGACCGTTTTTACCGCATACCGCGGGAAAATAAAAAAGAGGTGGAAGGTTTTGGCATTGGGCTTTTTTATGTAAAAAAGATTTGTGAACTTCACGGTTGGAAAATATCTATAAAAAATAATCCTGATACCGGAATAACCATAACCATATATATACCTAAAAGCAGCGTTGAATGAAAAAAAGGATACTGTATGTAGAAGACGATAATACCCTGGCATTTCTTACGGCCGATAACCTGGAGCAATATTATGAGGTAGTGCATTTTACAAACGGTAAAGATGCTTTTGATGCTTTTAAAATAGAAGATTTCGACCTGTGCATACTCGATGTGATGCTGCCGCAAATGGATGGTTTTGAGCTTGCTGCTGCCATTCGTGCCATAAATATAGCGGTACCCATTATATTTTTATCGGCCAAGACATTAAAGGAAGACCGCATTAAAGGCCTTAAGCTGGGTGCAGATGATTATCTTGTTAAACCTTACAGCATAGAAGAACTTATACTTAAAATAGAAGTTTTTTTGCAGCGTAGCCAAAAGCAGCCCACTATAAAAAACAATACCTGCATTGTAGGCTCTTTTACGTTTGACCCGGATAACTATGTAGTTATAAAAAATGGCGAGAACACACAACTTACCGAAAGGGAATCGGCATTGCTGAAGCTTTTTATCGACAACAAGAACACCATCCTTAAGCGCGAAAAAATACTGACAGAACTTTGGGGTACTGATGATTACTTTATGGGCCGCAGCATGGATGTTTTTATTTCCCGCCTCCGCAAGATATTCCGCGAAGACGAAAGTATCCGGATAGAAAATATCCCAAGGATAGGCTTCAAGCTTATAGCGCCTTAGTTTATTGTGCAGTAGCGGTTTACAGGTAGCCGTGTGTCGTTGTTACGTGTAACGCTTTGATCATTAATTGAGTATAAATATTTACTTTTCACTTCGGCGAAGGAGAAATCTTAAACGCTGAATCAGAAATTCCTCAGTTTTGCTACGCTACATTCTCAGTGAAGCATAGGATCCTTTAATTTACAAACAAAAAAAGATGCCCTAAAGCATCTTTAAATATTCAATTGTTAATCTTTAATTTTAAAGATTATACATCATCAAAATCTACATAAATCTCAGGTGTTGTAGGGTGTGCCTGGCAGGTAAGTACTAAACCTTCGGCAATTTCGCTATCGGTAAGTATCGCATTTTTACGCATTACGGCTTTACCATTTGTTATACGCGCCATACAGCTACTGCAAATACCACCCTGGCAGGAGTAAGGAGCATCTAAGCCCTGTTTAAGGGCAGCATCGAGTACCGTCATTTGCTGAGACATTACAAATGTAGCCTCTTCGTCATCTACAAGAACTGTAATTTTAGTCTGGCCATCAAGGTTCTCTTCAATTTTCTTTTCGGCAATTGGTGTAGAGAACAACTCGAATTTAATGTTCTTTTCAGGCACGTTCTTTTCTTTTAGTACCTCGTTAACCGTAAGTATCATTTCTTCCGGGCCACACAGGTAAAATTTAGAGAACTCTTTTTCCTTATGTTTGTTCATGATCACAAAATTCACGGTAGAGCGCTCTATACGCCCAAAGAGCGAACCTTCTTCGCGTGCCTTGCTGTACACGAATTGTACAAAAAAGCGGCCTACATATTTAAGTTGCAGTTCGTGCAAAAAGTCATGAAAAATTGTTTCCTCAGGCGATTTATTACCATACACAAGCACAAATGTACTTTCGGGCTCACCTTCTAATACAGATTGTATAATGGCAAGTACCGGTGTAATACCGCTGCCCGCTGCAAAAGCTGCATAGTTGCGTTGGCGGTCGGCTTTAGGCTCAAAGGTAAAGGTACCTTCGGGCGTGCCCACCTCCATGCTGTCGCCCACGGCAAGTATTTCGTTGGCAAACTTAGAGAACCCACCGTTCTTAACGGCCTTTATGGCAACGCGAAGTTCGCCGCTGCCGGGTGCAGAGCATATAGAGTATGCTTTGCGTATCTCTTCGCCCTCAAAAATAGTTTTGATATTAATGTACTGTCCCGCCGTAAAGTTGTACAGGTCGGCCAGCAGGGGAGGAACATCAAAAGCAATAGAAACGGCTCCGGGCGTTTCTCTTTTTATATCTTTTATTTTAAGTAAATGAAATGTGGACATTGCTATATATTTCCTGCAAAAATAAGCATTCCTTTTACGTTAATAAAATCTCTAACACTAAAATAATACTTAAGTTTGTTATGCATAAGAAAACTATGTATATTTGTCATGAACATTTTTTATATGAAGAACTCACAACTTTACAAAGGCAGCCTTAATACTATAATAATGAAATTGCTGGAAGAAAATGGCCGCATGTATGGCTATGAGATTACCCAAAAGGTAAAGCTTATAACTAAAGGCGAGCTTAATATTACAGAGGGTGCCCTGTACCCGGCACTACACAAACTGGAAGCCGACGGCCTGCTGGATGTTGAGGTAGAGAGGGTAGACAACCGTATGCGTAAGTACTACAAGCTTACCGAGAGCGGCCAGAAGGAAACTGTGAACCGCCTTAACGAGCTGGAAGAATTTATAAAGAACATGCAAAGCCTGGTAAACCCATTGCCTAATCCTGATTTACAATTTTAAGCTATGAAACTTACAGAAGAGCAGATACAGTTTATAGATAAAGCACTTATAAAAGTGGGTATTAATTATATTGATATCCGTATTGAATTAACCGACCATATCGCTGCCGCACTCGAACAAAAAGATGAGCGTTTTGAGCATCATTTAAAAGGCTACATGTTAGCACATAAAAGCGAACTTAGAAAGCTCAACATAAGGTTTATAATTATTGCTATGGGCAAAGCCTATAAGCAGTTGCTTGTTACTTTGCTAAAGCCTTTATTTTTAGTTATAACGGCAGTTATTTTTACAGCAGCATCTTTTATGAACACTTATTTTGGCAAGGCCGAAACTATTATGGCATTGTACATGATTTATATCGGCATTTGCTGCTTAGTAACAAGCCTCTCTGGTGCAAGCCTATTCGATGTAACTTTTAACAGAAAAAAACAATACTCCTATAGCTTTGGCTTCGCCTTTATTTACGTGCTGCTGTTTTATCCTGCCATGCAACTGCTTTTTCATGAAGAATATTTTAGCGATACAACTTTAATACTATGTTTTACAGCGGCAATTATGTTTAGCCTTGCAATGTATATAACAGCTAAGCAGTTTAACAAACACTACAAATTACAATATCGTGCCTAAACCACTAACCCCTTTAGAACTAAGGACTATAGACGAATACCTTGAAGAGGCCGGCGTGCGCTATGACGATATTCGCCACGAAATGACGGATCATGTGGCGACAGCAATAGAAAGTATGGATGGCACTTTTAAGGATAACTTTAGCCGGTACATGCTTTATAATAAAAAAGACTTGCTTGCTTCTAACCGTGCATTTAAAAAACTGGCACGTAATAAAGCGTGGGGTATAGTTAAGCGCAATTGCCTTAAGCCGCAGTTGTGGGCTGTAGCGTTAACGCTGTTTACTTTAGCGCTGCAATCAGGCAATTCTCAGGATATAGAAGACGTAGCTACTAAGCTCGAAATCACATTGCTCCTCGTATCATTCGGGCTCTATGCTTATTGTTTTTTATATAGAACGATCAGCAGGAAAAATTACTCGGTAATGAACAGGCTGGTAACATTTATATATTGCGGTTCGATCGGTTTTAAAGCAGACATGTTTATCGATAATACAATGGTTTTGCTATTTTACTATTCCTTTAGCATAACATTCTTTTTGTTCTTAATGCAGTCGCTGTGGGTTTTAAACAGAACGTACAAATTACAATACCATGCATAATAAACTTACCCTGGAACAAATTGTACTCATAGATGCAGCCTTAAAAAAAATAGGGATAGCTTATATAGATACACGGTATGAAATGACCGATCATATTGCCACAGCCCTGGAGGAACTACCCGGAGATTTCGATAAAAAACTGAAAGGCTAAATTGTGTCTCATAAAAAAGAACTGAAAAGAACGAACAGGAAGTTTATGTTTATAGCATTCAAGAAAAGCCTCAATTACTTTTTTGTAAGCTGTGTTAAACCCTGGTTCTTGCTGTTGTTTGTTTCGGTATTTTTAATCGCAGTGCTTTTACGCATTTTTCTTGACAGGGATACTGTAACACTATTATTGTTTTTAAGTTATGTTGTATTAAGCTGTATGGCCTCTATGCCTAATGCGTGGAAAGCTATTGTAGATAAAGATCAATATTCGGCAATATCCGGTTTTGGTATTTTACCAGCGCCGCTTTTTTACATAACCATACGAATGCTTAAATGGCAAAGAGAAATGGCATCAGATGCCTTGGTAATGCTTTGTTTTGCTGCAATAATATCTTTTTCGGCCTTGCTTTTAGTAACTGCAAAGCAACTTAATAAACAGTACAAATTACGCTACCATGCCTAAAACTGTAAACGTCGAACACATAAACCAACTTTATGCCTTTACCCAACAGCATTTTGTAGAATATTACGATTTGCAAACCGAACTTGTAGACCACCTTGCCAATGCGATTGAAACACTTTGGGAAACAAACCCGCAGTTAACATTTGATGATGCCCTGAAAACAGAGTTCAAAAAATTTGGTATCTACGGTTTCAGCGATGTGGTGGCAGAGCGCCAAAAAGCATTGGGCAAAAGATATATGAAACTTATAACCCGCTATTTTAAAGAATTTTTTAAACTGCCCCACATTATCCTTACCCTTGTTATGTTTGTGGTAACCTATAAGGCTTTCGAAGAATACTGCAGGGATTTAGCTTTTACAAAGTAAGCAGGCAAAAAAGAAATACAAACTTAAAACGGAGGCTACAGGCAAGCGCTGGCTGTTAGAAGAGTTAATATACAAAGGAGTTACAATTTTAGGTTTCTCTGGTATGACCCTTCAGTACATACACTTTACATTTCACGATAATTTACGTCCGGTTTTTATTGCCATCATGGCAATTGTATTTGTATTGAGCCTTATACACAGTTATGTAGTGCTGTATGTTATTCCGGCAAAGGCGCAGGAACACCTGTCAGCAGCTTATCCCGGTTATAAATGGGAAAAACTATTGTAAAAGCTGTAACGTTAAGTGGCAAATAGCTACTAATAGCATAAACAAACACAATACCTTTTTATGTTCAGGAAATTTTTAAGCCTTGAGTGGAAAGCATTTACCCGGTCGGCTTCATTTACAGGCAACATGGTCTTAAAGATATTTATGATCATTGGTAAAATAAACCTTGCCATTTTATTCTTAGCAGGCGGCGTAGGTGGCTATTTTTTGTTAGTTGACGAAAAGATGAATCCTGTAGAAACGGTAAATAAATTTCTTATTTACTACTTCCTATTAGATCTTACCACAAGGATAATGTTGCAGTCTGTACCTGTTATTAACATAAGGCCATTGCTGCCACTGCCGGTAAAAAGAGGCACTATTATAAACTTTGTACTGGGCAAGACCTTTGTTTCTATTTATACGTTACTGCCGGCCTTTTTTTTCATACCCTTTGCAGCGGCACTAATAGGGCATGGGCATTATCCTGTACTTAATGTAATTGTATGGATGGTTGCTATATGGGCCATGGTTTACATAAATAACCTTGTTAATTTGCTTCTCGATGGCAAAGACAACCTCTTTATAATCTTTCTGGCAGTAATAGCTGGGTTTGGTGCACTGCAATACTATAACCTCTTTGACCTTACGCTGTATACCACGCCATTTTTTAATAGCTTTTACTCTACGCTGTACATGTTTATACTTCCGCTTGCTGCGCTTGTCCTGTTATGGAGGCAAACCTTTACATTTTATACTAAGGCCATGTACCTGGACACCGGGCTAAAAGGTAAGCATACCGAGGCTGCAACGCAAAATTTTACCTGGCTTAACCGGTTTGGGCTTATGGGCACATTTCTTAAAAACGATATTAAGCTCATACAGCGCAACAAGCGCCCGCGCAACACGGTATTGCAGGGCATATTCTTTTTTGGCTATGCACTTTTGCTACTATCTGGAATAGTAGAAATCTATAATTCGCCAGGCTGGAAGATACTTGGGGCACTATCTATAACAAATGGCTTTATGTTTACATTTGGGCAGCTTGTACCCAGCTGGGACAGTGCATACTATCCGCTCATGATGAGCCAGAACATAAAATACAGGGAGTATATTGCTGCCAAATGGTGGCTTATAGTTATAGCAACAGCTGTAACCACGCTGCTTGCTACCCTCTCTTTATTCTTTGGTATAGAAGCTTTCCTTATGGTACTGGCGGCAGCAGTTTATAATATTGGGGTAAACTCTCATTTAGCATTGTTAAGCGGGGCATTTATAAAAACCCCTATAGATCTTGCTACTACGCAACAGGCATTTAACGGCAGTAAAGCCATAAACCTGAAGGCTATGCTTTTAATATTACCTAAAATTATATTGCCATTTCTCATCTTTATGTTTGGCGACACATTTTTAGGTAAAGGTGTGGGAGTGGCTCTTGTGGCAGCCCTGGGCATTTTAGGTTTTGCATTCAGGAACATGGTTTTTAAAGCTATAGAGAAAGTATATGTGTCAGAAAAATATTCGACCATAGATGCTTATAAACAAAAAAACTAACTACAACACTACATAAACTATGATACAGGTAAACAACCTTACAAAAACATATAAAGGAGTAAAGGTGCTTAACATAGGGCATCTCGAAATACAAAAGGGAGAAAGCTTTGGGCTTGTGGGCAACAATGGCGCCGGCAAAACCACCTTCTTTAGCCTGCTGCTGGATTTAATAGAGCCTACCACGGGCTTTATAAAATCTAACAGTATACAAATAAATAAAAGCGAAGGATGGAAACCTTTTACATCTGCTTTTCTTGATGAGACTTTTCTTATAGGGTACCTAACACCAGAGGAATACTTTTATTTTATAGGCGAATTGCGCGGGCAGGACAAACATACGGTAGACGAACTGCTTAAAAAGCATGAAGACTTTTTTAACGGAGAGATACTCCAAAAGAAAAAATACCTGCGTGACCTGTCTAAGGGTAATCAAAAAAAAGTGGGTATTATAGCTACGCTTATAGGCAACCCGGAGGTTATAATACTCGATGAGCCTTTTGCTAACCTGGATCCTACCACGCAGTTCAGGCTTAAAAAAATTATTAAAGACCTGGCCGAAGATAAGAATGTAACCATACTGGTATCCAGCCATGACCTTGCCCATACAACAGAGGTTAGTACCCGTATTGTAGCCATGCACAAAGGAGAAGTGGTTAAAGACATACAAACATCTGCCGAAACCTTAAAGGAACTGGAAGAATTTTTTGCGGTTTAAGCAGACGAGTTTGTCTGCTTTATATTTTGCTAACAACGAAGCATAAAAAACCCGGCAGTATTAAACACACAAACTGCCGGGGGAATAAAACAAAAACTAACTTACAAAAAAAACTATTGCAAAAGGGCATACTGAAACGAAGGGTTTCCTCTTTCGCCCTCCGGGCTTAGCAATCCTGTAAACCGAAGTTTATAGATATTGCCGGCCAGATCTTTTATTATATAATACCTGTCTGTATATAATTGTAATGGCACAACGTTGCGCCAGTTGGCACCTATTACTCTTTGGTCCTGTTCAGTATCTATGCTTAGCGCAGCATCATCTACATTAGCCAGTGTAAAACTGTCATAGGCAATATTTCCTGTCATTACCTGGTATGCCCGTGTACCGCCTTTTGCATTGGTAAGCACAAAATCTGAGTAGAAATAAGAACCCGCACCTTCTATAATGTTTGTAAAGGTTGTAAAATTCAGGTCCCATGCAGCCTTAACCGGCTCTATAGTAACAGCGGCTCCATTTTGCAGGCTAAAGTAGTTAAAGTTGTAGGCCGGGTCTTTTGCTATAGCAACGTCTGTATGTGTTGTCGCGTTAATATCGGCATATTGCAGTTTATAGCCGCTGCCGTCCCTCAGTATTCTTATTTTTTTCCATCCTCTTGGTGCTCCGGTAGTGCTTACGCCACCGTTACCTGCAGGTACTGTAGGAACGCTGTAGCCCATGTTTACCAGGTATACTTTATTATTAGTATCGGTTGCGCTAACCTCTGCAATTGCAGTACCGCTTAAAAAGCCTGATGGGTTATCTATATATGCCGTGTTAGCTGGATTAAATGTGCCTACGGCAACCGCAGCATTGGCTGTTTGTACATCGTCTATATTTGTTGTGTTAAGTACCTTTACGGCCATGCCTACAGCGCCGTTTATTACAACCCTAAAATCATCGCCGGCATAAAAACCAAGATCCCAGTTTGTTCTTACAGATGTAGTGTACCTGCCTGCGCTAAGATCGAAAAATGCTTGGTTGGGCTCATTAGAGCCTCCAATAAGCGGATTTGCCTGGCCTCCTGTAGATGCTGTTTCATTAAAGTTAAGCTGTACAGACTCGTTACCTGTAATTTCTACCTCGTTCAGCGATATTTGCGAAATTGTGAATACTACATTTTTAACCTCGCCTTCTATCGCATTTTTAATTTTATTAAAATTGAAAGCAATTTCTTTATCACCCGCGTTAAAGGGCAGCGTAAAGCTTCCGCCTTCGGCAGCGGCATCTGTACTAAAATCAGTGCCGTAAGCTACATTTTGTGTCCGGTAGGTAACGGTTACAAAACCGTTAGCCGGGGCATCTTTATAAAAAAGTATCTTAACGGGCGTTACAGCATTGGTAACATTTACAGATTCTACCGCGAATGATACTCCCATACGGTTCGTGCCATTATCGTCTTCGCTGCAGGCCGTTAATAACACCGTCGTTATAAACGCAACAAGGAAAATTATTTTTTTCATGATAAGATTTTATAAGTTTATACTGTAAACCAGTTTTGCAAAGTAAGAGCGGCCATAGCCGGTGGGCAGATCGGCGTTGCCACCACCATGCCCTACAGAACCGCCAAGTGCTATAGAGCTTTGAACGTTTGTAATGTCTAACAGGTTTCTTGCACCAAGGGTTACATCGAAACGGCTCTTAAAAAATGTTTTGCGTACCGATGCATTAAGCCAAGAAAACGAACTGATCCTTGCTACTGCAAATACAGCATTGTTTTGAAGATCTGTTGTTTGTACAATTTGCGGCTGCTTACCGTTTAATTTATAAAATACAGAAAATTCAGTATTCCATTTGGGAATGGCATAGTTTAGGTTTCCATTTATCTGGAGGCCCCAAAGGTATGCATCGTCAGACCGGATGGTGCCGTCGCTTATGTTTTGCGATGTACCTATTAAAGATAAGCCCGTCTTGAGCGAAAAGTTGCTGTAGCTAAACTCGTGGTTAGTGCTAAAGTTGTAAACCCTAAAGTTGTCTATGTTTATATACTTGTACTGTTGCGGCGATGGATTTATTTGTACCATGCCTATCCTGTCCTTAACATCGAGGTAAGTAAGCATTAGGTTATTAGACATTTTTAAGCCAGAGGTAAAAGCAGTGTACTTTTTAAGGTTAAGGTCTATAGATGTGCTGTTCTCGGGAGTAAGGTCAGGATTTCCGCGTATATCATGGTTAGAGTCTACCATGTAGGTGTACATCTCCTCAAAGTTTGGCGTTCGGTACGATTTGCCTAAAGAAGACCGCAACTCTACGCCTTTGCCAAACAGATAGCGTGCGCCCAAAGAGGCTGCATACTGATCATCGAACATAGACTGGGCAGAGTAGCGCAATCCTGCACGGCCAGAAAACCTGTCGGTAAAAGTTAATTCTGCCGCAGTATAAAAATCATAGTTGTTAAGCGTGGCTTTTTTATCTACAAAGGCGCCGGTTTCATCTCTAAAGAGCCCGGTTTGCGATGATGCAAAACCTTTTTCGTTAACCAGTTCGTAGCCCACCTGCAGGTTGTATTTTTTGTTGTTTAATATGTTACTTACACTACCGGTAGAATATAAAACCTCTGTAGACTGGTACGTTAACCGGTTATTGCCTTCCTCTTCCCGCTCTTCTATATAGTATTTAAAATCTTCGAAATCGCGCGTTTGTTTTTGGTAAGAAGCAGATATGTTATAGGACATATCTTTAAACAATTGCCCTGAAGAATTTATATGATGGTATTGGCGTTCTGTTTTATAACGCCTGTCGTTGCCGTACATGATATCCCAAAAAGGGTAATTGTCCTGTATGTTTACTAAGGGGTTGTAGTAATCAATGTTTTCGTTAAAGTAGTCAAACTTATAAAAAACCCTTGTCCTGTTCTTTTTATAGCTTATCATGGTATTGCCCACAAACTGCTCTTTAGGCAGCCAGCTGTAGCCGCGTTGTAAATTAAGATCGGTTTCATTAAAACCATAATTTTTGCCACCCCTGTTAGCCCGGAAGCCCGCAAAGTCGTTGCGGTTGCCGCCTACAGATATAAACCAGCTGTCTGAGATATTGTGCGATACCTTTACAGCCTGTATGTGCCTGCCTTTATCTGACGCCGAATACTCATTGCCAACAGTTTCTTCCTGAACAGTTGCTTTAATTTCCCAATCGTGAACGGTAGATTTTTTAGTAATGATGTTTATTATCCCGGATACTGCATTAGCACCATGGGTTACACCCATAGATCCTTCTATAATTTCTACCTGTTCTACATCGTCAAGGTTAATTTGCGTAAGGTCTATGTTATTGCCAAGTCCGCTATCGCTTACCAGTGGCACGTTATCTACCATTATTTTTAAATATTGGCTGCCAAGCCCAAACATTGACAGGGTAGAGCGGCCCTGCCCGGTATCTGGCGTAACGTTTATGTTGAGGTAAAAGTTCATAAGGTCGGCCATGTTATTTGCCGCCTGACGATCGATGTCTTTACGGGTAATAACCTTAACATTAAAAACCGACTTTTTTACAGATTGTGGTTCCGGTTGTCCGGTTACAACCACTTCCTCCAGATTATTTACATGTAAAGTATCCTGAACAGGCTGCTGTGCAAGCGCGCTAAAACTAATAAATGATGCTGTATATAAAAAGGTTTTTACTAAGGTCTGCATTCTTTTGGTAACTTAGATTAATTCTAAATTGCAAATCTAAAGGACGCATTTTATATATGCAAGTTATTTTTATTAATTCTAAATAAAGATGAATCAAATTAGAGTGTAAGCGTGTTTAGCATTGTATATAAACAACGTTTACTAATGGGCTTTCATAATTTAGTAGTAAAATAGTATAACGAACATTACTTTTTTGTGTGTATTTTTATGTTATACAAATACCAAATAGTACTATTATGAAAATGAATGTAACCAAATTAGCTGCTATCGTGCTGTTCGGTCTTTGCGGACTGATGACGAGTTGTGTAGAGAAAGCTGAGAGAGAAGAATCGTACGGATCTAACGAAACATCTGAAAACGAAACACCCACTACAAACGATGAGGCTACTAAAGACACTGTTATTCGTGAAACCGGACCCGGATCGGCAACAGTAGGCGACACCGCCAACAGGACGCCTCCTAATAGGTAAGGACGTATCTATTATAATGCAAAACTGCCTCCATATGGAGGCAGTTTTTGTGTTATTCTGTTATGTATTACAGGTCGAAGCCTATGTTTACACCAAGTTTAGAGGCAATAAGTTTTGTAATACGCGCTTTAAGTTCCGGTATTCTAATACTTTCTATAACCTCGTTGCTAAAAGCATACATAAGTAATGCTTTAGCTTCCTTTTTAGGTATACCGCGGCTCTGCATATAAAACATTGCACTTTCGTCGAGCTGTCCTACTGTACAGCCATGAGAACATTTTACATCGTCGGCAAAAATTTCAAGCTGAGGTTTTGCGTTTATGGTAGCTTTCTCGCTTATCAATATATTATTATTCTGCTGAAAGGCATCCGTTTTCTGTGCCTCTTTTTCAACATATATCTTACCATTAAATACTCCTGTTGCATTACCGTCAAAAATACCTTTATAGTTTTGGTGGCTTTCGCAATTAGGTGTGGCATGGCGCACAAGTGTGTAGTGGTCTACAAGCTGCTTATCTCCTATCAGGGTAATACCTTTAAGTGTACTCTCTATATGTTCGCCCTGATGGTAAAAATTAAGGTTGTTCCTTGTTATGTTACCGCCAAAAGAAAATGTGTGCACAGAAGCATTACTGTTACCTTTTTGGGCAATATAAGTATTATCTACCAGGTTTGCCGTTTGCACGTCATTTTGTATTTTGTAATAATCTACATTGGCACGTTCCTGTACAAAGATCTCTGTAACGCTGTTAGTAAGCACCGGGTTGCCATTAAGGCTTTGGTGCTTTTCTATAATTTGTACCTGTGCATTTTCGCCTACAATAATAAGGTTGCGTGGCTGTACCATAAGCGCCGCCTCTGTACCGGTAGAAAAATACATGATCTCGATAGGCTTATCTGCAATTTTGCTCTTAGGTATATTTATGTATGCACCTTCGTTAGCAAATGCGGTGTTTAGCGATGTAAGGCTATCATCGGTATTTGCTATTTTATTAAAATAAGTGTCTATAATTTCTTTATACTTAGGCTTTGTTAATGCCGAAGACATTAAGCAAATGTCCTGTCCGTCGTGTGTGGTTGAAGACAGGAAAGAGCTAAATACACCATCTATAAATACCAGTTTAAAGGTATCTATTTCATGTAAAAAGTAATTTTTTACATCAGGATAATTTATGGCACTGTCCTGCTTTGGGAACACACTAAAGTCATTCTTAAGAACTGCGTTTAGCGATGTATATTTCCAAGCTTCTTCCTTTTTTGTAGGGAAGCCTTTATTTTCGAAAGTCTTTAATGCTTCTGTACGAACGTTGTGTAAATCAGAGTTTACATCAATGCGCTCCTCAAAAGCCATAAAAGAAGATAATAGTTTTTCTTTTAAATCCATTATTGATTAGTTTGTTTAAAGTTCAATGTTTAACGTTTAAAGTTGAGCAACGGTAACCGTTATATTGGCAACTTTAAACTTTAAACCTTAAACAAATATTAATTCTCCGACCTGATCCAGTCGTATCCTTTTTCTTCAAGTTCGTAAGCCAGTTCTTTACCACCGCTTTTTACAATTTTCCCGTTGTAAAGTACGTGTACAAAATCCGGAACAATATAATCAAGCAGCCTTTGATAGTGGGTAATAACAATAACAGCATTGTTCTCGCTGCGCAGCTTGTTTACACCATTAGCAACAATGCGTAGTGCATCGATATCAAGACCAGAGTCGGTTTCATCAAGAATGGCAAGTTTAGGCTCCAGCATTGCCATCTGGAAGATCTCGTTACGTTTCTTTTCGCCACCAGAGAAACCTTCGTTAAGTGAGCGCGACAAGAACTTACGGTCTATCTCTAAAAGTTCACTTTTCTCGCGGATAAGTTTCAGCATTTCGTTTGCCGGCATTTCTGCAAGGCCATTAGCCTTGCGGCTTTCGTTAATTGCTGTTTTCATAAAGTTGGTTACAGATACTCCCGGAATTTCTACCGGATACTGAAACGAAAGAAACACACCTTTGTGTGCTCTTTCTTCGGGAGCAAATTCGCTAATATCTTCACCTTCAAGGTAAATGTTACCGTCGGTTACTTCATAAGTTTCATTTCCCGCAATTACAGATGATAATGTACTTTTACCAGATCCGTTAGGGCCCATTATAGCGTGTACTTCTCCGGCCTTAACCTCAAGGTTTATACCCTTTAAAATATCTTTGTCTTCTACGCGAGCGTGTAGGTTTTTTATTAATAACATTCGTATATATTTAAGCTAATGCTTTTGTTTATTATTGTTATATGTAGTGGCCTCTTAAAGAGATTATGTTTAGAATTTCGATTGTGTTCTCATCAACAACTTCATAAATAAGCCTGTGCTCTCTATCTATTCTTCGAGACCATTTTCCGGATAATTCATGTTTTAATGCCTCTGGCTTTCCAATACCTGAGTAAGGATTTTCCTGAATGGCTATAATCAGTTGAGATATTTTTTTAATGAAATTTTTGTTTCCGCTCTTCTCCCAAAATTTTAAATCGATAATTGCCTTTTCAGAAAATTCTATCTTTTCAATTCTTTTTTGAGTCATAAAAACTTTTCAAAATTAAATACCTAAAAATTTATTCAAATCCTTGATATCAATCCTTGTTCCTTTTCCATTTTTTATACCTTCTGACGCTTCAAGTATTTCCTTTACAAATTCTGGATTGTATGGTTTTTCATCATCTGTACTGATTTCAAAACCTAAAGCCTTAGCAAGTGATTCGATCACCCGAAGGTCTTTTTTCTTTACGTTTTTTAATACTATATCCATGATTCTTAAACTTTAACCAATTTAATTATCCAACCGATCCCTCTAAGCTTATCTCCAGCAATTTTTGTGCTTCTACAGCAAACTCCATAGGCAGTTTGTTAAGTACCTCTTTACTAAAACCGTTTACAATAAGGGCAATAGCTTTCTCTGTAGGAATACCACGCTGGTTGCAATAAAACACCTGATCTTCGCCAATTTTACTTGTTGTAGCCTCGTGCTCTATCTTAGCCGATGTATTTTTAGATTCTATGTACGGGAAGGTATGAGCACCACAGCTATTACCCATAAGCAACGAGTCGCATTGCGAGAAGTTACGTGCATTATCTGCACGGCTGCCTATCTGTACAAGGCCGCGGTAGCTGTTTTGCGATTTACCGGCACTAATACCTTTAGATATAATAGTACTCCTGGTATTTTTACCAAGGTGTATCATCTTGGTACCCGTATCTGCCTGCTGATAGTTATTGGTAACCGCGATAGAATAAAATTCTCCCACAGAGTTATCTCCTTTTAATATACAGCTTGGATATTTCCAGGTAACGGCACTGCCGGTTTCTACCTGTGTCCATGATATTTTCGCATTTTTCTCGCAAATACCACGTTTGGTCACAAAGTTATAAACCCCGCCCTTACCTTCTTTATTACCCGGAAACCAGTTTTGTACGGTACTGTATTTTATCTCGGCATCGTCAAGTGCTATAAGCTCTACCACAGCGGCATGCAGCTGGTTTTCGTCGCGGCTTGGTGCTGTACAACCTTCAAGGTAGCTTACATAGCTGCCCTGGTCTGCCACTACAAGCGTGCGTTCAAACTGGCCGGTACCTGCCTGATTAATACGGAAGTATGTACTTAACTCCATAGGGCAACGCACCCCTTTAGGGATGTAGCAAAACGAACCGTCGCTAAAAACGGCTGCGTTAAGTGCTGCATAAAAATTATCTCTTTGTGGCACTACGCTGCCAAGGTATTTCTGTACCAGTTCCGGGTGCTCTTTAATAGCCTCGGATATAGAGCAGAATATAATACCTTTCTCGGCAAGGGTCTTTTTAAATGTTGTAGCAACCGATACCGAGTCCATAACGATATCTACCGCTACGCCACTCAGCATTTTTTGCTCATCTATAGAGATGCCCAGTTTTTTAAATGTCTCAAGTAATTCTGGGTCTACCTCGTCCAGGCTCTCATACTTCGCCTTTTTTAAAGGCGCAGAGTAATAAGATATGCCCTGAAAATCCGGCTTAACGTAATGCACATTTGCCCATTCGGGCTCAGTCATTTGTACCCATGCGCGATACGCCTCAAGGCGCCAGTCGGTCATCCACTGCGGTTCTTCCTTTTTTAAAGAAAGGGCGCGCACAATGTCTTCACTTAGCCCGTTAGGAAACGTATCACTCTCTATATCTGTATAAAAACCGTACTCATACTCTTTGGTTTCGAGTTCGATCTTTAAATCATCTTCTGTGTATTTACTCATTTGTTTAAATTTAAAGATTTAAAATTTAATCATTTAAAGCTTGCTCTAAATTTTTGATTTTAAATACTCTATAAATCGTGATAGGTTTTTAGAAATTTCTATGCTTAATTCTATAGCATTTTTTATTTCTGTCTCATTACATAACTCTAATTCAGCAGCTAATATCAACATGCTCCTTACTTCGGCACAACTACCTTTAGAATGGCGTAAAAATCTAACAAACTGTTTGTTATTATTATACTCAGATCCTTCAGCTATGTTGTTACTTACAGATATTACTGCCCGTTTTATCTGATCTTTAAAGCCATATTCCCTCTCAAAGTTTGGATTTTTCATCAATATAAAAATTTCTTTTGCAAGAATTATCGATTTTTTATAAACCTCAAAATCTGTAAAGGGTTTCGTCATGCTTTTTTAATCTTTCAATTTTCAATCTTTCATTTATAATGAAAAACTCTCCCCACAGCCACAGGTTCTGCTGGCATTTGGGTTGTTAAAAACAAAGCCTTTACCGTTAAGGCCACCGCTAAACTCAAGCACAGTACCGGCAAGGTACAATACACTTTTTTTGTCTACGGCTATCTTAACACCATTGTCTTCAAATACTTTATCAGTTTCGCTAAGCGCATTGTCAAATTTCAGTTCGTATGACAAGCCTGAACATCCGCCACTTTTAACACCTACACGTATATAATCGGTAACGGCATTAAAACCTTCATCCTCCATAAGCATGACGGCTCTCTTCTTTGCTGTATCAGATACTTTTATCATAATTCAGGTACTTTAAAATTAGTCTAAATTTAGTGCAAAGATACCACATTTTTGCGTAACGCAGTAATAGGTGTCTTATTTATGCATATAGCAGTATAAGCAATACTTATACCAATAGTTTACTTTAAAATAGTTAATTTGGCTCTGCAAATCTTTAACTATGAAATTATATACAATAGAGAGCGGCAATTTTAAGCTCGATGGTGGCGCTATGTTTGGTGTGGTGCCAAAAACTATTTGGAGTAAAACCAACCCTGCTGATGCCAATAACCTGATAGATATGGCTGCACGCTGCCTGCTGGTAGAAGATGGCGATCGCCTTACCCTTATAGATACTGGTATGGGCAACAAGCAGGGCGATAAGTTTTTTGGGTACTACTCGCTTTGGGGCGACCATTCTATCGATAAATCTTTGGCGCAGCATGGCTTTAGCCGCGACGACGTTACCGATGTTTTTTTAACCCACCTGCATTTTGACCATGTGGGCGGTGCCATACAATGGAACAAAGACCACACGGGTTATGAACCTGCTTTTAAGAATGCTAATTTCTGGACGAACGATAACCATTGGGAATGGGCTACCAAACCTAATGCCCGCGAGAAAGCTTCTTTTTTATCGGAGAATATTTTGCCAATGCAGGAAAGCGGCCAACTTAAATTTGTACAGCGGCCGGATGGCGACTTCCTCGAAAAAAGCGAGTTGGGTTTTGGGATATTTTTTGCCGATGGCCATACAGAAAAGCAAATGCTGCCTCAAATAGAGTATGACGGCAAAACTATAATTTTTGCTGCAGATATGCTGCCTACCACGGGCCACATACCGCTGCCGTATGTTATGGGGTACGATACGCGCCCATTATTAACAGTAGATGAAAAGGCAAAATTCCTAAATGACGCTGCAGATAATGGCCATTATTTACTGTTGGGGCATGATGCACACCATGAGGTAATAACGGTACAGCATACTGATAAAGGTGTCCGTTTAAAAGAAGTTTTTAAGGCCGCAGATATATTAATGTAATGTTAATGTGTACTTTTGTGTAACAAATTCGCAATACTTTCGACAAATTTTCTAAAAAGTAATTTAATCAGATAATGAAATTTAAATCCATTTACCTATCCGCAGCATTAGCATTGTTTCTTGCAAGCTGCGGTGCAAAAAAAATCACGGCCGAGCCCCTTGCCATAACTACGCCTATAACGGCTAAAAAAGGCGACCTTACCGAAGTGCAGGAAAAACGCTGGAGCGACCTCGATCTTTTAAAAGATACCATTCCCGGTATGAGTGTAGACCGTGTGTATGAACTGCTAAAAGACCGCAAAAGCACTAAAGTTGTTGTAGGTGTTATAGATAGTGGTGTAGATATAGAGCATCCGGATTTAAAAGCCGTAATATGGAATAACCCTAAGGAAATTGCAGGTAACGGTATTGATGATGATAAGAACGGTTATATAGACGACATCCATGGCTGGAACTTTCTTGGCGACATAGCACACGATAATATGGAGTTTGTGCGTATCCTTAAAAAGGGAGACGACGGATCTGAAGCTTATAAAAAGGCTAAGACAGAATTTGATGCTAAAGTAGACGAAGCTAAAGCAGGCAAACAGCAAATGGAATTTATCCTTAAAGCAGATAAATCATTCCGCGAAAAAACAGGCAAAGAAAACTATACTGCAGAAGACCTTGAAAAACTGAAAACAGACGACCAGATGCTTACTGCTGTAAAGGGCCGTTTTATTCAGATTTTGGGTAACGTAAAGCGTGAAGAACTTATTGGCCAGATAAATGACGGATTTGAGCATTACGACAGCGAACTTAAGTACCATCTTAATAAAGATTATGATGCACGTAAGTTGTTAGGCGATAATGCCGACGATTTTAGCAGCAAAAGCTACGGTAACAATAACGTAACAGGACCAGACAAAGAAGGTTCTAAACACGGTACTCACGTTGCGGGTATTATTGCACAGGGCAGGGGTAACAACCTGGGTGGCGACGGTGTTGCTACAGATCATGTAGAGATTATGAGTGTGCGTGCCGTGCCGGATGGCGATGAGTACGATAAAGATGTTGCACTGGCAATTCGCTATGCAGTAGATAATGGTGCTAAAGTTATCAACGGTAGTTTTGGTAAATACTATTCGCCACACAGCGACTGGGTATATGATGCACTTAAATATGCTGCCGATAAAGATGTTCTTGTTGTATTTGCTGCCGGTAACGAAAGTACCGACCTTGATGGCGACACATCTGAGCGTTACCCTAACGACGATAAAAACACGCTTACAGAGTATACTAATAATGTACTAACCATAGGCGCTATTAGCTACAACTACGGTCCGGAACTGGTTGCTGATTTCTCTAATTACGGTAAAACCAAGGTAGATGTATTCTCTCCGGGTGTAAGGATCTATGCTACTACACCAAATGACACTTACTCTTTCTTACAAGGAACATCTATGGCATCGCCTAATGCGGCGGGTGTTGCGGCGCTTATACGCTCGTACTACCCTAACCTTAAGGCAGCACAGGTAAAACAAATTATTATGGACTCTGGCCTTCCTATAACATTTGATGTTGCAGTAGGCGGAGACCCTAAGAATACTAAATCTTTCTCTGAACTTTCAAGGTCAGGAAAAATTGTAAATGCTTACAACGCTATTATCCTTGCCGATAAAATGTCGAGAAAATAATAGAATAGTTTATAAATTTAAAACCCACAAATTGCATTAGCAGTTTGTGGGTTTTTTGTTTTATGTTACGACTGAGCTATTTAAATATTTTGATAGGGCAGCATTATTGCTTATGTCAGTTTTTATTGAATTCATTAACGTAGTAATTTCACGATATAACTCATAAAAATCTTCTTCATTAATGTCCGGATCTTGTCCATGAGCTACAGAATTTCTTATATTCAGTAGTTGAGCATCAATATACTTTTCTTTCAGTTCATATTGTGAATATTCAATTCCTAATATCGATAAAATTTCTTTTAGAATATTTGAATTTAAATTGGATTGAGTTTTAATTACATTTTCAGTTGGTATATTGGCACGGATTTTTAGATTGCCTAATAAAAAATCAATAAGTTGTGTATGAACTGTATTTTTATTAGTTTGTTCAAATTGAATCAGTTTTGTTTTTAAACTTAATGCTATCATATTATTTGAAAGTTGGTCAAATTTCAATTTTTTGTAAGAGACATATATCAAATAATATTCAGCAGCATTTTTTATAAATCCCTCCCAGTGTGCATATAGAATGACCACGCCAATTCTAATGTTAGTATTTCTTTGAGTTAATTTCGAGGATTTCACATTTGTAAAAATAGTGGTTAACTCTTTTCTACGCCATGCAAAATCTTGATCTAATTTCGCCTGTAATTCTTCTGTTGATCTAATCTTCATTTTTTAAAAATATTCTCTCCTAACGGCAAAAAATGCGGCAATCTTGTTGAAGCACGTTTTCCACTACCGGAATTTTCTGTAAAAATTGGATTGAGGCTAATTATTTTTATAATTTGTTTTAAGTGAGTAATACTTTCAGGTGTATCATGGAAATCCTCAATATTTTTCGCAAGCCCTATAGCAATAACCTCAAAGGCTGAAATTGAAAAAGGACCAATAAATTTACCTTTATTTGGATCCCATTTTCTAAAGACATCTTCACCGAGAGCTTTATTTAATAAAAGAAAAACTTTATCAAATATGTCTTTTTCTGTGGCGTAATTAAAAGCATCATCTGATGCGAATGCAATCATTTTGTCTGTCAATAGTTTCCCAACATCTTTTGTAGATTCAGCAACTGATATTGTTTTGTATACAAAAAATCGCAAAGCAAGTTCAACATCATATTGTTCTTCTACTGCTCGATCAGAAATAGGTATAGTGGCCTTAAAATCTTGATTTTGGCTTATTCCAGCAAGCCATGTATAAAATTGTTTATTTAGCATAACAAGTATACAATTCCTGATTTCTTGTTCAGTAAGCGCTGTACCTCCAGTATTAAGGCGCTGGAAAAGTTCAAATTTAGTATCCTTATCGCTCTCTTTTTTTATGATTTGGACTCCTAATTTTGACCGCTTAATTATTAGGCGTTGAAGCTGGTCAAAAGAATTTTCCGGATCATCCTCTTTTTGCCAATACTTCCCTTCAAGTGATGGAAGATATTCAGTAGCATTGAGTGTACTGGGTAGTTTTATAACTCCTTCGCTATCTCTCAATAAACCTGTAAATTCGAGAATTGTGGATAGTCTTTGAAGACCATCAATCACATCCCATACACCATCTTCACGTTGTGAAACAAATATGGGGGGAATTGGAATACCTAGTAGAATCGATTCGATAAGCTTTGTTTTTTGATTTGGACTCCAGCGAAAAAATCTTTGAAATTCAGGATGAATATCGATTTCAAATTCTTTATAAAGTGACATCAATTCACCAATCGATAATGAATAACCATCCGTATGAATTTGTTTAGCTCTACTCTCTATCTCTTCTTGCAATGCCATATTTAAATTTAATTTATTAAAAATATTGTTAAAAATAATTAAAAATTCTTTACAATTCACATTTGAAATAACTTTCCAACATATCAATAACTTACTTAGGATTTAGTACTTGGTTTAATAATAATTAACTATATAAACAGTACGCTATTATAGTTGGACGAGTCACTATCTATCATATTAATGCACTATCGCTACCCTTTTTATAAAGAAAACAAAAAGCCTCCCCAGCCTGCCCGTACAATTTTTTATACCCTATCAGCTTGTCTAAATACTCGTTTAAAGCCTTATTGGTAAGAGTACTTGTTACTGATAAACCTTCAACTGTAAAAGTGAGGTTCTCATTAACCGGATTTTTACGGTCGATAAAAATAGCATCGCTGCCACTATTGTAGTCCAAAATTATAGCATATATCTTTTTGTCAGACTGCGCTTCATTTATTTTTCCAACTAATAAATCAAAGTGCCTAAATAACTTATCAAGGTGTGGCTCGCGGCGTTTAAAACTATTATTGCCATATCTGTACCAGTCGAAATGCAGGTGCAACTGTGCAGGCCAGCCGGAAGGATCATCAAACTTTAGCCCTGTAATTTTCTCAAACTCATTCTGAATATAAAGATTTTTATAATAGCGCTTTAAGCCTCTGTGTCGTTTCATATAGATAAAATCACGCAGTAGTTAATAAATATCCCTTGCAACCCTGTAAGTGTTGGCATGTGCCTCAATAATAATTTTAATATCGGGGCTGTAGCCACCGCCCATGCTGCATTGTACCGGTATGCCCATTTTATGGCAAAGCGATAACACAATTTCGTCGCGCTGTTTGCAGCCACTAACCGTGCAGCCCAGTTTACCAAGTTTGTCGGTCGCTAAAATATCGACACCGCTCAGGTAAAAAATAAAATCGGGCTTGTGGGACTCTATAAGTTTGGGTAATGTTTCTTCTAAGATGGCAAGGTATTCATCATCTCCGGTCTTATCGGGCAGCGCAATGTCCAGATCGGATTTTTCTTTCTTAAAAGGATAATTGGTTTTACCGTGCATCGAGAACGTGAATACAGCATTATTGTTTGTAAATATTTCGGCAGTGCCATTACCCTGGTGTACGTCGAGGTCTACTATTAATATTTTTTTTGCAAAGTTGTTATTTAGTAAATACTGTGCGGCAATTGCTTGGTCGTTAAGCAGGCAAAAAGCCTCGCCATGCGTGCTGTATGCGTGGTGTGTACCACCGGCAATATTAAAAGCTATACCGGTTTGCAGTGCTTGGTGGCATCCCCAAATAGTACCCTGTGCAATGCGCAGCTCGCGCTCTACCAGTTCGGCAGAAAGCGGGAACCCAATTTTTCGCACTGCACGCGGGTCGAGTGTAAGGTTAAGTAAATCGTCTACATAACTTTTATCATGTATTGCCAGCACATGCTGCATATCGGGCATTCCGGGAGCATAAAAGTCAAATTCTGTAGCCGTGCCCTCATGCAGCAATTGCTGCGGCAGCAATTCATACTTAAGCATCGGGAAACGGTGGCCTTCCGGCAGGGGGTGTTTGTAAATGGGATGAAAAGCTATGGGTAGCATTAAAAATAGTTTATCACAAATATAAGTATTTAAGCTTCTCTATATGGTAAGCTGTATTGGCTGCAGGCCAATAGCCAGAAACGCCTGCTGTAAAATTTTTCTGTCTGTGCCGGACTAAAAACAAATGGAAGTCTTAAAAAAAACCTGTTTTAAAAAAACATGCCGTAACTTTACAGTCTTAAATGGTACACTTTATGCATAGTACAAGTAGTAACACAGAAGAAATACACATGTTAGATATAAAAGCCATCAGGGCTGACTTCCCGATACTTAACCAAACCGTAAACGGCAAACCGTTGGTTTATTTTGATAATGCCGCCACATCGCAAAAGCCAAAAGTGGTTATAGATGCTATAAGCGACTATTACAATACCATAAACGCTAATATTCATCGTGGGGTACACACACTTAGCCAGTTGGCTACAGATGCTTATGAGGTTTCGCGCCTTAAGATACAAAAGCACATTAATGCAAAACACTCGTTTGAAGTGCTTTTTACAAGTGGTACCACGCACGGTATTAACCTTGTAGCAAGCGGCTTTGGGCAGTTTATAAAAGCCGGCGACGAAATAATGATTAGTGCTATAGAGCACCACAGCAACATTGTGCCATGGCAAATGCTTTGCGAGCGCACCGGTGCTAACCTTGTGGTTATACCCATGAACGAGAAGGGTGAGCTTATTATAGAAGAGTTTGAAAAGTTGCTTAGCGACAGGACCAAGCTTGTAGCTGTAAACCACATAAGCAATGCTTTAGGAACAATAAATCCTGTAAAACATATTACAGATAAAGCTCATGCTGTGGGTGCTGCTGTATTTATAGATGGCGCTCAGGCTGCACCACATTTAGCTATAGATGTTCAGGCGCTGGATTGCGACTTCTATGCCTTTAGCGGCCATAAAATGTGCGGCCCTACGGGTACCGGTATATTGTATGGTAAAGAAGAGTGGCTAAACAAGCTGCCTCCTTACCAGGGCGGGGGCGAAATGATTAGAGAAGTTACTTTTGCCAAGACCACGTATGCCGACCTTCCTCATAAGTTTGAGGCAGGTACCCCTAACATTGCTGGCGGTATTGTTTTAGGCACTGCGGTAGATTACTTAAACAGTATAGGCTTAGAAAATATTGAGGCCTACGAGCATGAGTTGTTAGAATATGGAACTCAAAAATTATTAGAAATAGAAGGTTTAACCATTGTAGGTACTGCTGCACATAAAACATCGGTTATATCGTTTAACCTTAATGGCATCCACCCGTATGATGTAGGTACAATTGTAGATAAAATGGGTATTGCCCTGCGCACCGGCCACCATTGCACACAGCCTATTATGGATGCCTTTTGCATACCCGGTACAATACGGGCATCATTTGCGTTTTACAATACTAAAGAAGAAATAGATGCTCTGGTAACTGCCGTGCTTAAAGCACAGCGCATGCTGGCATAAAAAATAAATTGCTAATTTTATAACACACAAATGTCTCCATGCACATACTCACTTGTGAGTGTTGTTGCTCCCCTCTCCTTAGGAGAAGGGCTCGGGGTAAGAAAAAAACCATGAAAAAAATACTTTCGCTCTTAGCACTTACTGTTGTAGTTGCCACAAGTTGTTCTACAGCTAAAAAATCGGAATTAAAAGAAGCCGACAATAATGTAGTTTTTACGTACACCGCTGTTACAAGAGGCTCAAGCAATAAAATTGTGGTTAAGGAAGGCAGTATAGAAACTACCCAAAGCCGACTGGAAGGGCAACCGATTACAGAAACACTTACAGATGCCGACTGGAGTGCGGTTAAGGACGCTTACAGCAAAGTAACCGTTAAAAACGAAGATCTTGCAGCGATTGTTCCGCCGTCTAAAAAGCACCAGTTCGATGGCGCACTTATAGCCAACCTTACAATTACTACAAGCAACAAAGAGTACAGTACAAGCAGCTTTGACCACGGTAACCCGCCCGCAGAAATTAAAGAGCTGGTTAATAAAATAATAGCATTGTCTGATATGGACAAAAGATAAAGACTATGAAAATTAAAGAAATACAGGACGAGATTGTAGACGAATTCTCTATGTTTGATGAGTGGGATGAGCGCTACCAGTATGTAATAGACCTGGGAAAATCGCTTCCGCTCATAGAGCCCGGCTATAAAACAGATAACAACATCATTAAAGGTTGCCAGAGTAAGGTATGGCTGCACGCCGAGCAGCAGGATGGCAATGTAGTATTTACTGCCGATAGCGATGCTATTCTTACTAAAGGGCTTATTGCAATAATGATAAGGGTTTTCTCTAACCAAAAGCCGGAAGCGATACTCGAAGCCAATACCGATTTTGTAGATGAGATAGGGCTAAAAGAACATCTTTCGGCTACGCGTGCTAACGGACTGGTAAGTATGATTAAACAAATAAAAATGTATGCACTGGCTTTTAACGCCAAAAATTAATACTATTATGGAACAAGAAATAGACACAGCACAACTGGGCGAAGAGATTGTAAGGACGTTAAAAACTATTTACGACCCCGAAATACCTGTTGATATATACGAGTTAGGATTAGTGTATGATGTTATGGTTAATACTGATAACGAAGTAAAAATACTAATGACGCTTACATCGCCTAACTGCCCCGTTGCCGAAAGCTTGCCGCTTGAGGTAGAGGAAAAAATAAAAAAAATTGAGGGCGTTAGTGCTGCTGAGGTAGAAATTACCTTCGACCCGCCATGGACCCGCGATCTTATGAGCGAAGAAGCCAAGCTGGAACTGGGAATGCTGTAAGCTACATTACCATTTAGAAAATTTCTTAAGAACCTTTTACAATACTATGTAAAAGGGTTTTTTTAGTTTCGTTCTTTAGTAACCCAGTGAAACGGCTTCTCGGCTAATTTAAACTTTCTGTTGCTCTTGTCTAACTCTAAATACAGGGAATCCTTTTTAAGCTTTATCCACATTTGCACATGCTTATTATTGCCGGCTAATTTATACTTTGACTTAAAAACAGGCCATTTTCGTTTTTCAGTACGCTTAAAGGCGGTTATGGTATTATTTAAGGTATCTGCCTTATAGTAAAACAGCCCTCGGTTGTATATTTTTCTAAAGAGCGTATCCCCGGTATTTACAGATGCATAGTTGTTGCCCCTCTCAAAGATAATGTCTTTCCATATCAGGGTGTCATTAGCAAGCACCGGCAGTGTATCGCCGTTTTTTACAAACAGGGTAACATCATATAGGCCATATGGTATGGGCTTTAGCTCGGTTTTTTCTGCGGCTAACTGCGTTTTTAAAGAACCGTACGGCCCTGCAACTAAATACATAACAGCTAAAAGAAATATACATTTTGCAGCAAGCCGAAACATATTCCCGGTCTTAGAAAGAACCGGACTGTATAGCACACTTTGGCTGGCAGGCCTGTTAAAAATAAAAAAGTTTGCCACGCGCTTTGCATCTCGTGCCAGGAGGTATAAGATCATCAGGACTAAATGAGCCGAAAATATTTTTACAGGAATATCATACCCCAGGTTCATCATCAATACATTAGCATAAACCCCCAAGCCAATAAATAGCCCTAAAGTAACCGTGCGGCGGTAAAGCAGCAAGACACCAACGGTAAACTCCATCAAGCCCGAAAATATTTGGTAAGGACCGCTATAGCCTATGTACAGCCATGATAGCTTTATGGGTAATAAGTCGCCCACCGGTGTTGCCAGGTAAGTAAGCGTAGGGAACGGCATTTGCAGCCCATAGAGCTTTATAATACCATACATAAAAGAAACGTAAGCCAGGTAAAAGCGCAGTAAAGTTACTAAGCAGTAGCTTGCACGGTTATACGATCTTCGCTTCCTGTCAATAATGCTCCATACAATGGTACCTGTAACGGCAAGAGTAAAAAAGAGAGTAAGCTGCACCCAATGGAATAAAGAATCGGTACTGAGGGCCATTGGGGTAAGCGTACCCTTGTTATGCAGAATATAGTTGTTAAAAAAATTTACTGCTTTAAAGCAAATATAGTGTTGTGCGTTTGCAAGTTGCCTAAACCCGGGCACATCTTCAAAAAAGGGCCTCTGAAAAACCTGGAGCACAAAATAAATAACGAAAAACCTGAACAAAACTTTTTGCCATAATGGCCATGCCGCAGGGTGGTAATTCTCGTGTGTCATCAGGTAGTATTTATAGCATGCTTTTAACGCTCGTCAAATATAGCATAATTTACGGATAGGCAAAAAATGCGTATCTTTGGGGTAATTTTACAACCTGAAAAATTTAGGAATAATGAACATCGAAGAACAGGAAATAGTAAATAAAGTAGCTACCAGCGCGCTGCAGGTTTTCGACCTCGAAGACTACTATCCGGAAGGTGAGCGCGTAGCGTTAGATATATCAGCCTGGCTATGGCAGGGCTTTGTATTGCGCGAAAAAGAATTTCGCGAAACATTAAAAAATTTCGACTGGTCGCCCTACGGTAATAAATATGTGGCGTTGTATTGCAGTACAGATGCTATTGTGCCGGCATGGGCTTACATGCTTATTACCATAAGCCTTAACGGTATTGCAAAAAAAGTGATACAAGGCACAGTAGAGCAGCTTAACGTACTTATATATCAGGAAATACTGGACGGTCTGGATTACGAAGTCTACTCCGGTAAACCGGTAATTATAAAAGGCTGCTCGCGCAAACCGGTACCGCAGGAGGCATACACACTGGCCACACAAAAGCTGCTTCCGGTAGCTCGAAGCATTATGTTTGGCGAGGCGTGTTCGTCTGTCCCACTATATAAAAAGAAGTAGCTTTTATCCCTGAAAGTTAGGTGCTTTTTTTGTGTTTGGCTATATTTGTAAGCAAACCTATACCTCATGAAGACGAGAATACTCCTATTGTTAAGTTTGCTATGCGTTATATCGCTTAAAGCTCAGGATTCTACTTTAGTGGCAACCACGCCTGCCGTTACAGATACCGTAGGCCCGTGGACAAAGAAAGGTAATGCTTCGTTGCTTTTTAACCAAAGCACGTTTAGCAACTGGGTTGCAGGTGGAGAAAATAACGTATCGGGTAACCTTGGCCTTAATTATGACTTTAATTATGCTAAAGGCGACTGGTCATGGGATAATAAGTTAATTGCATCCTATGGTATTGTAAAAACGAAAACCAGTGCTTTTGCAAAAAAGACCGATGACCGTATTTATTTTAATTCAGTTTTAGGCAAAAAAGCTACAGAACGCTGGTACTACTCAGCTTTTGTAAATTTCAGGACTCAGTTTACCAAAGGGTACCTGTACACAAGAGATGGCGAAGGCGAGCACAGGGAAGAATTTACCAGCTTTCTGTCGCCCGCATATTTATATGCCGGTGTGGGTATGCTGTACAAGCGCGACGAAAACCTTAAAATAAACCTCTCGCCCGTTACCTCAAAGTTTACCTTTGTAGACAAAGCATTTACATTACCTAACGAAGAATATTTTGGAGTAAAAGAGGGCAAGACCATACGCTACGAACTTGGTTTTAACGCCTCGATGTATTACAAGCTCGATGTTATTGCTAATGTTCAATTCGAAAATATCCTAAACCTGTACTCTAATTATCTCGAAGATCCTCAAAATGTAGATATCGATTACCAGCTTAATATTGTAATGCGCATTAACCGTTATCTTACTACAAACCTTATGTTCCAGGTAATATATGACGACAATGCATACCGCGGATTTCAGGTTAGGCAGGTATTTGGTGTAGCTGCAAATTACGGTTTTTAATAAGGACCGATCATTCCGGTTTAGACAACATTATTTTATATACAAATCGCCGCACTTTATTCAAAATATAGTAGCGGCGAATTTGTTTTATATCTATAACTGTATGACGTGTCGCTCCACTTCGTTACACGCCGGGCTATCGCTGCAAGTCCTCACGTAGCCTCGTGCCTCAGCCACGCTGTGGGCTTTTCGCTTTATCCCTCACGCAAAGCTGCATGTTACTCGTTAGCTACAGGCATTGCTAAGCAGGATACCGCACCGTGGAACCTTAGGTAGCATGGCAAGCGTATCGACATTAATACAGAAACCCTCATGCATACCCATAAAAAAAAACGGCACCATTTCTGGTGCCGTTCTTCATTGTATGGTTTAAGCGTTAGCTTATTTGCCTGTTGCAAATTGCATGTTCAGCTTGTTGCAGCTTATTTCTTCACGATAAGGAATTCACTCCTACGGTTCTGTGCGTGCTGCTCTTCTGTGCAGTTCTCGCCACAGGCTACCTTAGGTTCGCTCTCGCCATATCCCTGCCCGCTGATGCGTTCTTTAGCAATGCCTTTAGAGATGATGTACTGTACCGTACTTTTTGCCCTTCGGTTAGAAAGGCTCATATTGTACTGGTCTGATCCACGGCTATCGGTGTGCGATTTGGCCATGATTACAAGCTCCGGTTTCGATTTCATCGCTTCTACTAACTTGTCAAGCTCAAAGGCGGCTTCTTTAGTAATGTTGCTTTTGTCGAATTCGAAGTAGATAGTGTTAAGCTCTACTACACCTTCTTTGATGATCTTGGCTATCGGGTTTAGAGGAGCGTCTACGTTTACTACGCCACCGCTTGATTTGGTTACCGGGAATGTACCGTTCTCATACCCTTCTGCAGATGCCTGTATCGTGTAGCCCCTGTCGCAGTCTACGGTATAGTCGGTCTTGCCGTCGTTTGCAGCAGTTTTAGTCTCTATCACATTGCCTTTGTCATCCAGTATCGCTACTTTGGCAGCGGCTATGGCCTTGCCGGTTACGGCATCTTTTACAAATACCAGTGCCTCTACCGCACATAGCGGCGTGGCGCTGTATAGTTTATCGATACCATCGCGGTTACTCGAGAAGAACCCTATTTTTTTGCTGTCGCTAAAGCTAAAGGCAAAATCGTCTTTCCCGGTGTTTATGGGTGCCCCTACGTTCATGGCATCGGTACCTTTACCAAGGTCGATCATAAATACGTCTAATCCCCCAAAGCCTTTGCGCCCGTCTGAAGAGAAGAACAGTTTGTTGCTGTCGGTTATGTACGGGAAGTTATCCCTGGCTTCAGTGTTTACCTTTGGCCCAAGGTTTACAGGCTCACCATAGGTGTTGCCGTCTTTTACTTCTACTTTCCAGATGTCGCTTTCCCCAAGGCTGCCTTCCCTGTCGGAGGCAAAGTATAATGTTTTGCCGTCCTTGCTTATTGCAGGGTTACCGGTAGACCATTTCTTGTCGTTAAAAGGCAGGGCTGTTACATTAGCCCATTTGCCGTTCTCTTTTGTGGCTTTGTAAAGGAACACCTGGCCTAACTTAAGGTTGTGCTCTTTATCCCTTTCAAATTGTTTTTTTTCTTTAAAGCTTTCGCTTGCAAAATACATAGTGTTGCCATCTGCAGTTACTGCTGCAGGGCCGTCATGCCATTTGGTATTTACATCGCTTACCGGTACCGGCTCGCTAAAGGTACCGTTAGCATTATATGTAGCCTGGTATAAATCCAGGTACGGCTCTTCTTTTACACCGTAGTTCTTGCGGGCTTTGTTCCTTGCGCTGGTAAAGTACAGGTTGTTGTCGGCAGCAAGCACCGGGCCAAACGAGCTGTATTTCTCATCGTTAATGTCCAGGAGCTTCTCGTTGTACAGCTTGGTCTGGTTCCTTAGCTTGGGCAGGTAGTTAGGGTCCTGCTTAAAGGCAACGGCCCTTTGGTCTGTAGGTGCCAGGGCTGCAAATTTTGCCATTTGCTTGTTGGCCTCTTCATATTTGCCTTCTGCCTTAAGCATCTGGGCATATTTGTAATAGGTCTCTGCATCCTGCTGTGTCTCTGTTGCCTTGGCAAACCAGGTCACGGCCTCTTTGGTGTTAAACATATTGTAGTAGGTCTCTGCCAGCTGCCTGTTTACATATGCATCTTTGTCTTTTATGTCAAGGTAGGCTTTTGCGGCATCTACATATTCGTAGCGGGCATAAAGCTTATCGGCTTTCTCGGTATCCTGGTTCTGTGCCGTTACTGCTGTGGCGGCGAGCATAAAACTAAGGGTAATGTATAAATTCTTCATGTTTTGATTGGTCGCTTTAGGTTAGAAATAACGTGGTGAACGTGATACTTTTTTCGGGAAGTTAAGATCGAACAGCAGCATGAACTCGTGCGATGCCGGGGTGGTTACCTTCAGGTCGCTGGTAATGTGGTCATACGCATAGCCTATCCTGATGCTTGGGGTAATGGCATAGTTTACCATACCGCCAAAGCTGTCATCTACCCTGTAGGTAGCGCCTATCTCGAACTTGTCGAAAAACAGCGCGTTAAGCGAACCGTCTATAGACGGGTCTACACCAAAGGCTGATTTTACCATGAACGATGGCTTTAGCTTAAAGTTATCGCCTATCTCAAATACGTACCCTCCCGTTAAGAAGTAGTGGGATACTTCTGAGCCGTAGTTGATCCCGTCAAAATCAAGGTGCTTGCTTTTAAGCATGTTAGGAACTGAAAAGGCTACATAGTATTTCTGGGTGTAGTAAAAGATACCGGTACCTACGTTAAAATACGTCTTGCTCAGGTTTTGCGAGAAGGCAGGATCGTCAGGGGCGGGTACATAGCCGTTGCCTATATCATCAAACAAGCCTACTTTGTGAAAGGTTGCCCCTCCTTTTAACCCTAAGGCTATGCGGTGTTCGCCACCCAGCTTAAGGGTGTACGAGAAATCGGCGTATACATTAGTCTCATTTACCGGGCCTATCTTATCGGTTACGGCTGATAACCCAAGGCCTACGTTCTTGCCTACAGGGCTGTGGCCCGAAAAGGTTCCGGTGCTTGGCGCCCCGGAGATGTCTACCCATTGTTTGCGGTACAATAGCCCAAAAGATAAATGCTCTTTAGAGCCTGCATAGGCAGGGTTGATAACATTCA